>Ga0123354_10011519_pt1 | contig 13675 bp, 5 predicted proteins | sample TergutLab28metaG_2_FD_97872 | JGI IMG/M metagenome (GOLD analysis project Ga0123354, IMG submission 97872) | Labiotermes labralis P4 segment gut microbial communities from Petit-Saut dam, French Guiana - Lab288 P4 | ecosystem: Host-associated > Arthropoda: Insects > Digestive system > Gut ... | reverse complement strand
GAACGCTGACAGCGATGGCTTGGTGACATTCTCGTTCACCGTGCCTGAAGGAACCCCGGCGGGGACCCAGACTGTCACGGTCACCGGAGCGACCTCCGGGTCGGTCTCCACCACCTTCGAGGTTCTGTCGAGTTCTAAGATCAGCGTCGCCACTGGCGGTGTGGTCATTCCTCGGGTGAGCCTCTCGGTTACCCTGATCAGGCTGGCCGTCGTCATGGCGACGGTGGCTCGGGGCTGATCGTCCTGACATAAGTGAGCGGCCCGGGGTGAAGACCCCGGGCCGCTTTCACGTGTCATGGAGTGGAACACCGCGGGCAGATGGGCGGCTGGAAACACCCCGTTTGACTTCTGGTTTTGCTTTTTCCCCAATAATGTGGTATTAAGCAATCTTCTTCTCCCCTGCCCACCTGTGCTAATGTGAGCCTCATGTACCGGGCTCGATAGGGGCGGGCCCGCTTCCCAGTCTTGTGTTGAACACGAGCTGGTGTCGTGCGCTCGTCGAGGAGGGGACTATGTCTCGCAAAGCACAGGGGATCACTCTTATCACGCTCATTGTCACTGTCGTGGCCCTGATGGTGGGAAATCTGGCCAATGGCGCGCCAGCCCATGCCGATCCGGGCGGCTTCACACCCGTCCAGTCCACCTTCCCGACCGGGAGCAGTTGGACCGTGATTCAAGGTACGGCTCCCGACTCCACGACTGACCCATCCGCCACCGACGTGCCACTGATCACCGGGGATGTGGTCCACCTGACTGCCGATGGCGACGTGGCCGGTGTCACTCCCGGACAACGCCCTGACGGCTCGATCACACAGTATTCAGTGGTGACCTCTCAGACGCAGACCTATGTGATCCCAGCCGATGTCAGTTCCCTGGTCGGCGACCAGCTCGACCGTGAATTGTTCAATGTGACCAAACTCGCCAGCTATGATCTCAACGCCGACTCCTCCATTCCGGTCATCGTGACCCACCCGGAGACCGTCGAGGCTGCCACCGTCACCAAGAAGATTTCGACGATGGGTGTGTCCATCAAGTCGACCTTGGACCCGATGCCGATCCAGGCGGGCGAAGCTGATGCCACCAGCACCGACGGCCCCGCTCCGACGTGGACCTTGATCGACAACCTCGACAAAGAGGCCACTTCGCCCACCGACCCGGTCTCCTCGGACACCAAGGTCTGGCTGGACCAGAAAATCCAGCTCAGCCCGATGTCGGTGACGCCCATGGCCACCACCCCCACGCCGGCCTGGATGGCCACCATCGGCGCGGATGTCGCCAAATCCGAGGGCTTCGACGGGACGGGGATCAAGGTCGCCGTGATCGATTCGGGCATGGACGCCAACCATCCCGACCTGGCCGGGCAGATCATCGCCTCGAAGGACTTCACCGGGTCAGGCTCGACCAGCGATCCGGTCGGCCACGGGACCTTCGTCGCTTCGGAGATCGCCGGCACTGGAAAGGCTTCCAACGGGCAGTACGCCGGTGTCGCACCAGGAGCCAAGCTCATCAACGCGCGAGTGATCGACCGTACTGGTGGAGGCTACGATTCCGACATGATGTCGGGGTTGCAATGGGCAGCCCAGCAGGGCGCCAACATCGTCAACATGAGCTTGGGAGATTACACCACGATGGATGACGGGACCTCGGTGCTGAGCCAGTTCGTCAACCAGATCGCACGCCAGTACGGATGTCTGATCGTGGTCGCCGCCGGGAACGAGGGGGCGCCGCAGACCGTCTCGACTCCCGCCACGGCCGACGAGGCGCTGTCCGTCGGGGCCACGCTGCAGGACGGCACTCTGGCCTGGTTCTCGTCCACCGGGCCGAGGCGCGGCGACGGAGCGGTGAACCCGCAGATCATGGCACCCGGAGCCGGCACAGTGACCCTGGACCGCAATGGCAATCCGGTCAGGGACCGGTACGGCGACCCGCAAACCTCCGGACTGGTCGCCGCGGGCTCCGGGACGACCGGCTATATCTCCGACGGCTACTTCGGCACGTCGATGGCGGCCCCGTTGGTGGCCGGAGCAGCCGCCCTGGTCGCGCAGGCCGATCCTGGGTTGAACCGGACCGGCATCAAGGCCAGTCTGATGGCTGGAGCCTCTCCCCTGCCCGACGGCTCGGATCCCTTCCAGCAAGGAGCGGGACTGCTGAACATCCCCGCGGCCATCCACGCCCCGGTGACGACCTCGCCCAGCCAGCTCAACTTCGGCACGGTGACGTCCTCCCTGCCAGCGCAGACGACGCGCACCCTGACGTACACCAACACGAGCAGCCAGGCGGAGACCTTCGCCCTGTCCTCGTCGCTGTCCTTCACGACCAGCCGCGGAGCCCCGACCAGCGGCTACTCGGCGAGCAGTTCGACGGCGACCGTGTCCGGAACCGGCGGGACTTCGAGCAACGTCTCGGTCTCCATCAGCGCGCCCGCCACGTCTGACCAGATCCTGTTGTCGACTGACACCATCACGGTCCCGGCATCAGGCTCAGCCTCCATCACAGTGACCATCAACCCAGCCGCCTTCTCCGCGGGGTACGTCGGCGGGTACGTCATCGCCACATCACCGGACACGACCCTGCGTACTCCCCTGGGCTGGGCCAACCAATCCAAGATGTACACCCTGACCATCACGGCCAACGACAAGGACGGCGCCCTCGGCGACCCGGCCAAGGGCGATGTCACGCTGGTCAACATGGACACTGGCGCGACCCAGGTCGTGTCGCCAGTCACCTCCCGGATGACGGCATCCGTGGTGGGCGGGCATTATGTGGCTGTGGCGAGCCTGACCAAGGCCAACACCCTGGATGGCACCGACGCCACCCTCGTGGAATCGCCGGTGTTGACCATCAGTTCGAACACCTCGGTGACACTGGATGGGCGCACTGCCCAGCCGGCCGACGTCCAGACCGACCTGCCGACTGCTGACGGGCAGCCGAACCTGGTCTTGAGCGCGACCAGCCCGAGTTTGTCCTACAAGTACGCGCGCTTCGTCACCTCGGATCGCGGTGTCTTGTCCACTGACCGGGTCTTTGTCACTCCCGTGTCGGACAGCGCCTGGCAACTGTCGTCCCTGGCCTGGCTGCCTGAGCCCACGCTGGAAGCCTCGGCCCAAGCGTGCGGAACCTCCACCTTGCCGGTGGAGTCGGCCGGAGCAACCCTGCCAGCCGGACAGTACGCGTGGACGCTGACCCCGGCATCGAGTCTTCCTCTGCCATCTGCGAGCGGGAAAGCTGCTGTTCTGGCGCGCTGGGGCACCGGTCTGACAGCTTCGACGGCGAGACAGTGGGCCGACGCGGCCCGCAGCAGCGGCTATGCGGCACTGATCATCGCCACCGACACGGCCACGGCCACACGGTCCAGCCTGGCAGATGCCCTGGGCACACAGCCGAGCCTGCCGGTCTTGGTGACGACCACGGCAGCAGCCGACCAGCTCAGTCCGGCGGACGGTACGGCAACCATGAATGTGTTGAGCCGTACTCAGCCTGCCTATTACTATCTGTTGGCCAAGGACTTCTCCCTGTCGCAGAACCAGCCGTACACACTGTCGGGTAGCGCTGCCACCACGGCGGCCGTGACCGTCCAACACCGGGCGATGACGGCCAACCCATCCTGGACGGATGTCTTCACGTACCGGCCCGGTTCCGGCAACGGGGTCATCACCGGCGGCGGGTTCACACTGGCCACTGTCGCGTCGTCGTACGTCGCCCATGTCAGCGCCGACCTCACGTGGACCGCTTCATCGGTGTCACCGGGGATGGCGAACCTGGCCTTGGCACAGTCGGTCGTGCCGGCCCGGCTGTATCGCGCGGGTGACTCCTCCACGATCACCTTCGGCACACAGGTCCATTCGGCTGCGCTCAGCCCGGACCAACCGATGGTACGCACCGCGGACACGCTCAGGGCAGGCATACCCGGATATGTGGACGGCCTGGGATTGTTCGACACAGGCAGGCAGGCGTATCCAGCAGACTTCGGAACATCCAGTCTGACGCTGAAGAACCTGACCACCGCGGCATCCATCCCCCTGACCCTGGACGCGGCCACCCAGACCGTCAGCGCGAGTGTGCCGAGCACGTCGCAGAGCTTCGAACTGGACCAGGCGACAGTGACGAGCCCCGGGTATTGGGCGCTGTCCGGCTCGGTGAACACGCAATGGACCTGGCAGTCCCAGACAACCTCGGGGGCGACCACCCAGCCGCTGCTCCAGGTCTGGTACGAGCTACCCGATTTGGATGCTAACAATGCTGGTTCGCCGAAGCAGACCGTGGTCGTCCATGTCGGCCAGCAGGCCGGGTCGGCTGCCCTCAGCCTCGGACAGGTGAGTCTTCAGGCGTCGACGAACAATGGCAACGCGTGGACTGATGTGCCTCTCCAAGCGGCCTCCGGAGCAGACAGTGGCGCGGCCTCGGCCTCGTACACCGGGACCATCGCGGCTTCCAACGGCGCCACAGTGTCGCTGAAGTCCTCGGTCCAAGCCGGGACATCCGGGTTCGCCCAGACGGTGACCAACGCGTACACGGTCACGACCTCGCCGCAAGAGTTCGCCCAGCCGGTCGTGTGGTCTTGCCAGACCAAGGCCCCCGGGCTCGTGGTCACCGCCAACGCCACCCAGATCGCCGGGACATCCTCCCCGAGCACAGCGGTGTGGGTACTCGATTCCAACGGGAACACGCTGGGCCAGGTCACGACCGACGCGGACGGCGCCTGGGCGATCGACACTCCCGCCGGACTGGTCTCCCAAACCATCAGTTTGGCCACGTTGGATGACCAGGGCACGGCCACCATCTTGGCCACGGCTCACCTGGACACCGACATCCCCTCACCCGCACGGGTGGACCAGGCCAACGCGTCGACCGTGTCGGGCGGCCCGGGCGCCGTCCCACCCTCAGCCGTTGTCAGCGTGGCCTTCCCGGGAGGGGCGAATGGCAGTGGCATTGCTGGGGAGGACGGGTCCTTCACTGTGGCCACACCAGCGGGGGTGCCATCCGGTGAGATGACGCTGACGGTCTGGAGTGCGGCTGGAAATCAGTCGCAGCCTGTGTCGTACTGGGTCAATTTCACCTCGGTGGCCGACATGACAGTCGACACCGCCAACGCCACGCAGATCGCCGGGACCGGAAGGCCGGGTACGACAGTGGTTATCAGCGACGCTCAGGGGGCCGAACTGGGGTCTGCCCAAACAGGGGCCGACGGAACCTGGTCGGTCGCCGTTCCACCCGGCACACCGTCACAGCCGATCACCGCGACCGTTGACGACCAATTCGGCAACTCCGCCAGCGTCGAGGCGAGCTTGGAGGCCGATGCCCCGGCATCACCGAGCGTCGAGCGGGCCAATGCGTCCGTGGTCTCAGGGACAGCGGATCCGGGCAGCACGGTCCGGGTGACCTTCCCCGATCAATCCTCGCTGGAGACGACCGCGGGACCGGATGGGTCCTATAGTGTCGCGACACCGGCAGGAATGGCCTCAGGTGAGATCAGCGTCGCCGCTGTGAACGCGACAGGAAACGCTTCCCAGGCCACCACGGCCAGCCTCGACACCCAGACACCTCAGGTTGCTGTGATCGTGACCGCCAACGGCCAGGTCATCGAGGGCACGGCTGAGGCTGGGGCCCTGGTGACCATCTTGTATCCCGATGGGACCGACACCGAAGTCTTGGCTGACCAGGATGGAGCCTTCTCGCTCGCCACGCCTTCGGGCATGCCCACCGGGAACATCGTGGTGACCGTCACGGATGCCGCTGGGAACCTCTCACAGCCTGTGACCATGCACCTGGACACCCAAGCGCCCCAAGCGGCCCGGGTGGACCGGGCCAACGCCACCGAGGTCTCGGGCGGGCAAGGAGCGGCTGAGGCCGGTTCCGTGGTCGCCGTGACCTTCCCCGATGGGTCGGTTCTGTCCACTCAGCCCAACGCCAATGGCTCGTACACCGTGACGACACCGGCGGGGATGGTGTCTGGTCAAGCGTCGGTGTCCGTCACTGACCAAGCAGGCAATGTCTCCACACCGACGGCCTTCGACCTGGACACTGTCGCTCCTTCCGCACCGCGGGTCGATCTGGCGGATCGGACCACAGTGTCCGGCGATGCCGGGGCGGCTGAGCCGGGGTCGACCGTCACGGCTGTCTTCCCCAATGGGACGACACAAGCGTCGACGACAGCCGGTGCGGATGGGTCGTACGCGATCCCGACACCCGCTGGTGTCATGGCGGGGACGATCAGCGTGACCGCCACCGATGCGGCGGGCAACGACTCCCCCGCCACCCAGGCCGACCTGACCACGGGCCCGGGAACCCTGGTGGTGACTACGGCCAATGCCACCGAAATCTCAGGCACGGCCGACCCGGGCAAGACTGTCCAGGTGACGGATGGGCAAGGACAGGTCCTCGGCACAGCAGATGTCGCGCCGGACGGCACGTGGACCATCGCCACCCCCGCTGGGACCGCTCCGGGACCGGTCACCGTGTCGGTGACCAACGCCTCCGGGACCATGCTGGAGTCCACGTCGGTCGATCTGGACACACAGGCACCCTCAGCGGTCGTGATCACGGGCGCGAACGCGTCGCACGTCAGCGGCCATGCCGAACCAGGTTCCACCGTCGTGGTGAGTTTCCCCGGCAGTACGAGTGGACAGGCGTCCGGGACGGATCCCGCCGATCAGGTCTTGGTGCCGGTCCAGGTCGATTCTGACGGTGTGTTCACAGTTGCGACCCCTGCCGGGACGCCGTCCGGCACCTTGTCGGCCATCGCGGTCGACGCCGCCGGGAATCAGTCGATACCGACCAAAGCGTTCCTCGACACACTGCCGCCAGCCCCCGCACAGGTGGACCGGGCCAATGCCACCGGCATCAGTGGCGATCTCGGCGCAGTGGAGGCGAATGCGACCGTCACCGTGACCTTCCCCGACGGCACAACGACCTCAGCCGGGGCAAACGCTGATGGATCGTATGTGGTGTCCACACCAGCCGGAATGGTCTCAGGTGAGATCACCGTGGTGGTCACGGACACTGCCGGAAACGTTTCCACTCCTGTGACAATGGTCCTCGACACCGTGGCGCCCCAGGCTCCCGAGGTGGACACCACCAATGGATCACAGGTGTCGGGGTGGGCCGAGCCAGGATCGATGATCACAGTGACGAACACCGACGGTGTCGCCGTGCCGGGTTGTGCCACCGTCCTGGCCGGGGCTGATGGATTCTTCTCCTGCGTCCCGTCTCCTGCTCTGACGACATCGGCCACGGCCCTGGTCACAGCCACCGACCCAGCGGGCAACACGTCTCTTGCCGTCACGGTTCCAGTTGTCGATGAGGGAGCGATTCCAGCCACACCGGTGGTCGTCACAGCCAACGCGTCGACGATCGCGGGTACGGCTCCCGCAGGAACGACGGTTGTCGTCGGCTATCAGACCGCAGACGGCCCCAGGCCTGTGCAAACCCAGGCTGATGTCGCAGGCGCGTGGGCCATCACCACTCCCGACGACGCCATCGACGGGCCAATCGCCGTCGCGGCGATCGACGCGGACCAACGTACCTCTCAACTGGCCCAGGCGATCTTGGACCGGACCGCGCCCGACGCGCCGGTCGTCCAGGTGGCCGACGACGTCCAGATCTCCGGGACCGCCGAGGCGGGCAGTTGGGTACAGATCAGCTACGCCGACGGCACTGCGCTGGCAGACACGATCGCCGACACCGACGGCGTATGGCTGGTTCCGACACCAGACAATGCCCATACGAGCACAATCTCAGTGATCACGACAGATGCGGCGGGCAACCAGTCGCAGGCAACAGTGGTGCCTTTGACGATCCCGGCTCCGGCCCCACCCGTGATCTCATCCCCGGTGGATGGGACAGTCATGTCAGGTACGAGCGTCAGCCTGGCTGGAACAGGCATCACGGGGGCGACCGTGACCGTGGCTGATTCTGACGGGTCCACAGTCTGCACGGCTTTGGTCGACACCAACCGTACGTGGAACTGTTCAGGCACCCTGGGCGACGCGACACACGTGCTGACAGCAACTCAAGTCGTCACCGGCGCGGGTCAGTCGCCTGCATCTCCAGCCGTCTCGGTGACAGTGACCACACAGCCCGCCCAGCCACCGACCACACCCGCCCAGCCACCGTCCGACACGGCGAGCAGCACACCAGGCGGCACGGGCACTCCCACCTCGACGAGCACACCGGCTGGGACTGCTTCAACGGCCCCCACGTCAGGGACCACGCCGGCCACGTCGCCAACGGCGCCCACCACGAGCGCGGCACCCACCACGCCAGCGGCACCCAGGACAACAGCAGGACCCAGCACACCAGCAGGACCCAGCACACCAGCAGGACCCGCCACAACCGCTGCTGCCCCGTCCACAACACCGGCGGCACCGTCCAGAACACCAGCGGCACCACCGACCACACCGGCAACGCCACCGGCGTCACCGACAACCTCGGCGCCGGCCACGGCACATCAAACGACGGCGCCGGCCACCGCCGCACCGTCCACCAGACCAGCCATGACACCGACCACGGGACCATCCTCACCGGCCACGACCCCCGCTAGGCAGCCCGGGTCACCGACCACGACACCCGCGTTGACACCGACCACCACGACGTCGGGGTCCACGGCACCGACACCTGGCCCCGGAGTCAGTACGATGCCCGCGGCTGGGTCATCCACGACGGCAGGGACACCAACCACATCCACGTCAACTCCGACGGCCACCACGACTGGCTCAACCGCCCTCGCCCCCGATCCGGGCTCAGCGTCCACAGCCAGTGGGGCGAACCCCGGCCACCAGGTTGGCACACCCGGCACCTCCCAGGCATCAGGCAGCGACAATGCTCCTGTGCCCACAGGTGGTACGGCCCACACCTGGCCATCGGCGTGGCCGATCGCGGTGTTCCTGCTGACGACCAGCTTGCTCTTCGCCGTGGTGACCCCATGGATCATCAAGCGTCGTCGCGGACTTGTCCACATCGACGAGCGTTCCAACTCCTGACGACGAACTCTCTCACAAGGGTCAAGAACCCACGAGCGTGTGCCATTCGTCACCCGGGCGGGTGACGGATGGTCACCCGAGGCCCGGGACCCCGGCAGGAGGGGCAACGGGGTCACATCGAACCGGCAAGGCTCCGATGCGGAACTCGGATGACGGCACACCTGTCAGCAGTCCTTGCATGACACAACGAGGCGGGTCCCCATGGGGACCCGCCTCGTTGTTGAACACGGAATCAGGCCTAGCCTAGATGCACCAACATGGTGCCGTGCAGCAGCCATGAATCGGCGGAATCAGGCATAGCTAAAGAACCCACGACCAGTCTTACGACCGAGCCAGCCAGCCCGGACGTACTTTCTCAGCAAGGGGTGCGGCCGATACTTCGGATCACCGAATTCGGACTGCAAGACCTCCATGATCGCCAGCGTGACATCCAGTCCGATGAGGTCGGCCAACGCCAACGGACCGATGGGATGGTTGGCGCCCAGCTTCATCGCCTCGTCGATATCCTCGGCCGAGGCCACTCCTTCGGCGAGCACCCCCACCGCCTCGTTGATCATGGGAACAAGGATCCGGTTGACGATGAATCCCGCTTCCTCGTCGACCTGAACGGTGGTCTTGCCGACGGTGTGGGCGATCTCGGTGATCGTCTTGACGGTCTTGGGCTGCGTGGTGGCGCCAGACGTGACTTCGACCAGCTTCATCACCGGAGCTGGATTGAAGAAATGCATGCCTGCCACATCGTGCTTCAAGCCCCTGGCCAGTGCCGTGATCGACAACGACGACGTGTTCGACGCGAGGATGGCGCCCTCGGCGGCGATCCCATCCAGCTTCTCGAACATGGGCCGCTTGACGTCCATGGTCTCCGACACGGCTTCGATCACCAGCTCGCAATCGAAGAGGTCCTCAACCTCAGCCAAGAGCAGATTGGCGGCGATCCGGTCGACCTCGTCCTGGGTCATCTTGCCCTTCGAGACCTGCTTGTCCAGCGAGGCAAGCTGACGATTACGTCCTTTCGTGGCCAGGTCCAGATTGACATCGGCCAATTGCACGGTGAACCCCTCTGCCCGGGCGAACACCTCAGCGATTCCAGCACCCATCGTTCCGGCGCCTACAACTCCTACCAGCATCTATTTCTCCTTCTGTGTCGTCAGACACGTCCGTGATACGTCATTGTCGTATCCTACTTGTCCTGGAAAGGCGCGGGTTTACGCTTTTCCATGAAGGCAGCCATGCCTTCACTGCGGTCTTCGGTGGTGAAGCAGGACGCGAAGTACACTGCCTCCAAGGCGATACCAGAATCAATGTCGGTCTGGATACCCACCCCGATCGCCGCTTTGGCCGCGCGGACTGCCGCCGGAGCCCGGGACGCGATTCCTTCGGCCATCGTCATGGCGGCGGGCATCAACTCCTCAGGCTCACACACTGCGTTGACCAGTCCGATGGCCAGTGCACGCGAGGCATCGATGTCGCGCCCGGAGAAGATGATCTCCTTGGCGAGCCCGATGCCGACGGTGCGAGCCAAACGCTGGGTCCCCCCGAACCCAGGACAAATCCCCAAGCCAACCTCGGGTTGGCCGAAGACAGCCTTCGACGACGCCAGGCGGAGATCGCAGCTGAGGGCCAACTCACACCCCCCGCCCAGCGCGAAGCCATTCACAGCGGCGATGGTCGGCATGGGCAGGGTCTCGATCCGGCGGAAGACAGCATTGCCAGTACGGGAGAACTCCTCGGCCTGGCGCGGCGTCATCCCTGCCATCTGCCGGATGTTGGCTCCCGCCACGAAAGCCCGCTGACCCGCACCGGTGAGGACCACGACGCGGGGCTTGTCGGCCAGGATCTGGTCCACAACCGCGTTCAGATCCGCCAAGACCTCCGTGCTCAGCGCGTTGAGGGACTCGGGCCGGTTGATGGTGACCACGCCCACCTGGCCGGTCACAGCGTACAGGACTGTTGTCATGGTCCTCCTCAGCATCTCTCGTAGACAGAAGCGATTCCCATGCCACCGCCGATGCACAGTGCGGCCAGGCCTCGGCGGGCGTCAGGACGCTTCGCCATCTCGTACAGCAAAGTCACGATGATCCTGGCCCCGGACGCGCCGATGGGATGGCCCAGGGCGATCGCCCCGCCATTGACATTGAGGGTGTCAACATTCAGCCCCAACGTGTTGATGACGGCCTGAGCCTGGGCGGCAAAAGCCTCGTTGACCTCGCAGAGATCCAGGTCGGACACGCCGAGCCTGGCCGCTTCGAGAGCCTTCTTGGTGGCGCCGATCGGGCCAGTGCCCATGACGGACGGATCCACTCCATGCTGCCCATAGCCGACGAGCTTGGCCAGGGGGGTCAGTTTGTACTCCCGGACAGCCTCACTGGACGCCAGCACCACAGCTGCCGCGCCATCGTTGATACCGGAAGCATTGCCTGCTGTCACCGTACCGCCCTCCTTGAAGGCCGGACGCAGCTGCGCGAGAATCTCCAGCGAGGTCTCGCGCGGGTACTCGTCGGTGTTGACGACGATCTCGGCCTTCTTCGTCTTGACGGTCACCGGGACGATCTCATCGGCGAACCGGCCGGCCGCCACGGCTGCCAAGGCCCGCTGTTGTGACCGCAACGCCAGCTGGTCCATCTGCTCGCGGGTGATCCCCCACTGCTGAGCGACATTCTCCGCTGTGATCCCCATGTGGTAGTTGTTGAAAACATCGGTCAAACCGTCGCGCACCATGGTGTCGGCCAACCCCGTGTCGCCCATCCGGGCGCCCCAGCGGGTCGACATGGACACGTAGGCGGCGCCGGACATCGACTCCGTGCCTCCGGCCACGACGACGTGGGCGTCACGCGCCTTGATGGAACGGGCGGCTTCCACGACCGACTTCATGCCCGAGCCACACATCATGTTGATGGTGGTCGCGGGAACGGTGACCGGCAACCCGGCTCCCATGCCTACCTGGCGGGCGACGTTCTGGCCGAGTCCGGCGGTCAGGACACACCCGAGGAGGACCTCGTCGACCTGATCCGGGGCGAGGCCCGCTCGTACCAATGCTTCTTTGACCACGATGGTCCCCAAACCGACGGCCCCCGTGCCCGCCAGCGCCTGGCCGAACGACCCAATAGGGGTTCGGCAGGCGGATACAATAAATACATCTGTCATGTGTCTCCTCCATTGAATGTGACTAATTGTCAGTGTGCCCTCACAAACGGTTCGTGAGGGCTTTTGCTCCATCCTAGAGGACCGCTGAGAAGTGTGCTCAGTTGTCAACTAGATATCCAGGTGCGGTTCGATCCTTCTGATATCGGCAGTACGAGTGCCAGTGTGTACGCTGGCCCATCGATCAACACGGGACCGATGCGCCAGCCTGCACACGTGGTGACACTGGTCAGATGTCGCGAGAAGATTCCCGGAAATCTGTTAAGTCAGCCGTCGCGGAACTGGACTCCGTACCCTCCGGCCGGATAGGACCAGGACAAGGCCCCCGGTGAGGCCACGGCGAAGCAGGTGCCACACTCCATGCAGGCGGCGTACTCGGCCTGGACGGTGCCGTCCGCAGCCTTGGAGTAGACCTGCGCCGGACACACGGCGATGATCCGGTCGGCTGTGCCCGTCGCTTTGGCCACCACCTGATTGACCACAATGTGGCTTTCTTCTTCGTTGAGAATGAAACGATTGCCGGCCAGACGCTCGGCGACTGGAGCTAGTTTCATAGTGCCTTCACTGCCTTCCAGCCGTCGGAGGCCAGGTGCCTCAATTTGACGCGGGAGCCCTTGAGGACTGCCCTCGCCGTCGGCAACAGATGGCTGCGCGCGGTGGTGTCCAGGTTGTAGACCGACCGCATCACATCAGCCAGCAATTGTGGGTACGCACCGTACATCCGCTCGTTCTCCAGGAACCCGGGAGCCTTGGCGTAAGTGTGCATGTCCTTGCCGACGAAGGATTCGTCAAGGACTGTCTGGTAGGCGCCGAGGCCGACCGCTGTCACGTCGTTGGCGGCGATAGCCTGGGCAATGCCCTGCGCCGCCGCGACCGCCGACCCAGTGGCCAGATCCATGCCACGGATCGTCAACCCGGTGTTCAGGGTGAGCCCCGCGGCGTCTCCGATCAGGATCAGCCCATGATGGACGATCTGTCCCATCATGGCCTCACCGCCCTCATTGGCCAGATGGCAGCCATACTCCATCAGTTCTCCGCCTCGGACCAAGGAATCCACCAGGGGGTGCGCGATCAGGTGGTCGAAAACGTCGACCGACTTCACGCCCTTCTTGACCAGGTCGTCAAGCCGCAGTACGACCCCGACCGAGATGGTGTCCTTGTTCGTGTAGAGGAAAGCGCCATTGCCGACGCCCATGGTGATGTCTCCCACCAGGCCATAGGCCACGCCATGGCCCTCCTCGACGCCGAACCGGTCCTCGATCTTGTCCGCGCCCAGCTTGATGAGGGCTTTGATCCCGACACCTTGCTGATCCATTGAGGGCTTCTCCCGAAGCCCGGCAGCGCGGGCGATGAAGGAGTTGGCGCCATCGGCCGCGACGACGACACGGCAGCGCAGTTCGTCCTCACCCGCCTTGACGCCCACGACCTGGCCGGAGTCCATCAGCAGACCGTCAACCTTGACTCCCGTCATCACCATCGCGCCCGCGGCTTCGGCTTGCTCGGCCAGCCAGGCGTCCAGATGAGCACGCAGGACGGTCACCGCGGTGCCCGCGTCG
>Ga0123354_10011517_pt1 | contig 13676 bp, 9 predicted proteins | sample TergutLab28metaG_2_FD_97872 | JGI IMG/M metagenome (GOLD analysis project Ga0123354, IMG submission 97872) | Labiotermes labralis P4 segment gut microbial communities from Petit-Saut dam, French Guiana - Lab288 P4 | ecosystem: Host-associated > Arthropoda: Insects > Digestive system > Gut ... | reverse complement strand
TCGTTGCGCTGACCACGTAACACCCCTCTATCCGCAAAAGTTGGCACTAACTTCGCCGACAGGCGGCGGCCGCTCTGTCGGTATAGTTCGCGTGCGGACTAAGGCCACGGAGTTTAGTTTAGACATACCTGGATAAAACCGGTTCTATGTAGTCGCATGATATCTCTCTTCCATCATACTTCACCTTGAACACACAGATGCTTGCAGTCCTCAGACAGTGCACATCGAAATGGAAGAGTTTCCAGACGTTCGGTTCAAACACGAAAACCACGAAAAAAGTTCCTCCAGTTGAAATTCACAGACGAATGCCAGCCGTTTATGGTGATCAGTGTGTTGATGTGAGTACAGTAAGACGCTGGGTTAGGTGAAGTCTGCAGTGAGGAAATGGTTTCAAAAACAAAACACCATTTTTTTAAAGGACGGATTTCAAAAACTAGTGCAGCGTTGGCGGAAGTGTATTGAAGTGCGTGGTGATTTTGTAGAAAAATAATTATGCAGCTTTGAAAATAATTGATGTAGGCATATTTCTTTTTGTTTATTTCATTAAAATTTCTTTTCCCGTTCATTTTCTATTTAAGTGGAGGCAAAACGTATCAACCCGCCCTCGTATAATTTGCATTGTTGCTGGCGACATAAATTTAAAATAAAAACTTATGTAGCAGTCATTGTTTTCTCTGTAGTTAACAATGCCATGTAACTCAACAACAAGACCTACCGATTTGTTTTGTTTCCATTGCAAAATATTTACGCGAATGCTCCATAATATTATATTATGCGTAAATTGCCTATCTTTGTTGCTTCAGAGAGCCTGTGTGTCGATAGTCCATAACGCCGCTTTCAACCAGTTAATGAGTACCGCTCGGTAATGCTGTAAAGTTACCGAACTGCTGCAGAGAAAACAAAACATAAACTGCAGGCTGAGGCTATTTATAACCACTAATTTTCAATGCTTCGTCTTCCATTCTGTAAACAAAGTTCTTATCCGTTTTTAGACCCTGAAGCGTATGCAAATATGGGTGATTTTCTTTTTGCATAATATCTTGCTTCTCTTGTTTATTAAACGGCTTCTCTTCCCCTCCCCTCCAATCCTTCCCCTTAAAATACAGAAACAGGCTCTGTTTTTGTTGTTTATGTTACGTCTTTAACTTTCCAGAGTTGCAGTGCATGGAGGAAAAGTTGTTGTATATGTATTGTAAACTCTAATTAGTTTGCTGGGTGCATGGAGACGAATGAGGGAGTTGCAACATTTTGTGGAGTTGTCGCTTGGTGTGGTTGGCTAGAACCGCGGTGTTGCAGGCCCTCAGATTGCGGTCGGAGACACTGACAGTAGCTAGACAGTGCCTATTGCTTGGCGCTGGCCTTTAGGGCAGCCGACATGAGGCTTCAGCACGTCTGGGATGTTACGTGGATTAGGTTCGTTGTTGTCCGGCATCTTTTCATCATTATTCTTTTACGTGCCCTGGTGCCACTTCTTCCTTCTTCTTTTCCGTATTATTTATTTTCTCCGTTTTTTTCTGGTGTCTTCCATCTCTCATTCTTTTATTTTTTCCTCCCTGTCCCCCCGCGGCTTCTCAACCTCCTTTCTTCATTTCTTTACCCTTGTCTCTGTATTCTTTCTGTCCTCTTTCGTTTCTTTCTTTTTCTACGTTTGCTCTGACATCTTCCCTTCCTTCTGTGACTTTTCATCTTACTTCCTGGCCACAACTTCACGCTCCAGAAACCTTATTGCCTCCCTTACTTTCCCTTAAAACCAATCATCGCCCACACAGTCCCCTATACAATAACGCACCCACCTGTTCCCGACATTTTTCTTGGGCAGCTTGACTCCTGATGATGAGACCGACAGGTTGTCCCGAAACGTCAGTAGGCATCTACCAACCTATTCCGCGTAACATCCCAGAAGAGCGAAGACCTTAGTAACACCCCGGCTGAAGCCTAAATTCATGCACTAGAAAAATTGTTAAGAAATCTTAACGTTAATCATGGCAGTGCTTTAGTGAACAGTTCACACAACAGAACCAACAAATGCACTAATGTTATAATTGCATATTTTTTACACACAATTTATCATACCTCCGACGTGTTTCGATCTATCTTCATCATCGTCAGGGATAAAGCATGTATAGAAACACACACACACACACACATATATATATGTGTGTATGTGTGTGTGTGTGTTCAGTTGTTTTTATGTTACTCCCTGGAGATGAGAGGACCGTGGTAGCACAGTGGCTAAGGTGCTGTGCTACAAATCGGAAGGTCGCTGGTTCTATCCCAGCTGATGTCAGTGGATTTTTCATTGACAAATCCTTCCGATCGCACTATAGCCCTGGGGTCGACTCATATCCTAACAGAAATGAGTACCAGGAATATTTCCTGGGGTAAAGGCGGCCGGTGTATAAGGCTGACAACCTACCACCATCCTGTGCCGTTGTCATGTAATCTGGGAACCTTAACTTCCTGGAACCCTCGGGGCCTGTCCAGGCCTGTAATGTGACTGCTTTTTTACCCTGGAGATGATCAAGTTGGATCAAAACATGTCGGAGTTTTGACAAATTGTGTGTAAATATGTAATTTTAATGTAGGTGCATTTTGGTTGTGTTGTGTGAATTGTCAAGAAATGTTACACTGGATTACAGTAGCGACTCTTTTGATTTGTTACAAATGAATATTAATTATTGCCAAACATAAGCGTGCAGTACAGTATTTGGGTTTTTGGTGTTAGGTTCGGCTTTACGTTGGCATCCTAAGACGAGATACCCTTAACCGGAGTTGGAATTTTCGTGAGTGCATTGCGTAGTTGGGTTGGTTGTGGCTTTGCGACTTGTGTTTCGTGTGTTGTCACTTATGTGATGCGGTTATTTTGTAACCCTTTGTGTTGGTGTCACGTTATGGTTACTGTATAAGAGGTTGTTAAGAGGTGTAACGGTGGTTCAGATGACTGTGTTATGTGCAAGCTAATATCCGACAACCCAGGACAGATCATAGAATGAGAGTATTCGGGATTCCAGAGAGCAGAATGTGAGGAGAGTAGTAAGAGGAAGAAGGTAACATGAACTGAGAATTTATGAGATAACTAGTAACTTATGCTTCCCATTAAATATTACTAAAAAAGAGGAACTTAACGAGAAAAAGTTGGACGGCGTCAGCGTGCTTGAGGGAGACATGGAATACATACAGTATTTTTTGTCAATCTGAAGGGATGTCTTCGAAGACCTAGACATAGCCGGAAGGATAATATTAAAACTAATCTCAGTGTGGGACTGAATGTATTTGTGTAGTTAGTGTAGAGCTGGTGTTGTGTTAGATGTATACTCACTCAGCTCTTCGAGAAAATTTGCGCCATGTGTGGAATCCGATTACTCATTCTCGTGTTTACAACGGCGGGAAATATTATATTAATTTTTATCTCACCCTTTCTTACCGCCCGTCTCATAATCCTTGTTTTAATAAAGTTGCTGATACTTGGTCGGGCTGGACGGTCCGGGATCGAATGCTGATGGGAATGAGGTTATCCGCCCGTCCAGACCGGCCCTGGGGCCCAACCAGCCTCCTGTAAAATGGGTACCGGTTCTTCCCCGGGGGTAAATTGCGGCCGGGGTCTGCTACTGACCACTCAGCCCCTTCTAGTGCCGCGGTCATGGAAGAGTAGAGCTATACCTCTACCCACCCTCTGGGCCACACCGGGCCTGTAACGGGGTCACTTAACCTTTTTACATTTTTTACTGGTACTTGGTAAAGAATGCAAACTATGCACTTTAATTATCAACCAACAAATGCACTATATAACATTTCACATTAAAACACTTAAAATTCGCTCCGACATGTTTCGATCCTAAGATCATCCTCAGGGAGCTACGTTGTTCCTTGCTAAAGTCATTTTAAAAAGGAACAATGTAGCTCTCTGAGGATGATCTTGGGATCGAAACATGTCGGAGCGATTTCTAAGTGTCTTAATGTGAAATTTTATATATTGCATTTGTTGGTTAATAATTAGAGTGATTTTACGAAACGCACGGTGCAACAATGAGGTTGCAAACTATGCAGTTCTCGTTACGTAATTTTCGCCCAGTTCTTCTAATGTCTTAAGTACGTAAATATTTTCTGCTCTGTAATTTGCGAAGAGAACACTAGAAATATGTGCGTACACGCACTTTCTTCGGGATGATAGAAGGCCATTTTTGACCTCATCACATAACGTGTTAAATAGTACTCTGCACTTCTTATATTGTGTGTTGCATGTTGAGATTTCTAGATAAGGGATAGTAAATATTTTTCGTATGGTTTTATATCAATATTTTATTGATGTTAGAGGCCCTGCCCTAATTTAACACGAATGCCACCAACCACGAAGGCTGAAGACTTAATTACCTGCATGGAGGCGTCCAGGTTAAAGACGAAGGCCTACCGCACCGTCCTTGTATCTCAGTGGTATACACAACTGGATGCTCGTGATGTGTCTGTTTTGTGTGACTACTATGCCCCCGTTTTAGGTATCATAATGGCTTTGTCGATATGGTTGGGTGGGTGGGGGGGGGTAGAAGCGCGGTTCATCTCTCCCACCTTCTCCTGCACTTCTAACACCCGACGCTTTTTGTAACCTACGTCAAAAACGCGGCGCTGACTACACAGCCTTTCCAATACTGATGACAACGCCGTCTGTGATCTGTAGAGCTACACGTTCGTTGTATCTCTCTGTTTCTGTCATTACTCTTTCTTTCATCTCTTTTTCTTTTGTCTTCCATGCGGTGACTTTGCTTCTCATTCTAATCTGTTTTGCTGGATGGAAACGAATTTTGGAGTGAAGTTTGTACCGCATGGCAGTAAGTTCAGTAGTAGGAATGAATACTGGGTTGATTTGATTTACCGTACATTCCGTCTTATAAGCGATCAATTGACACTTCGTGCTGTACAAGTGGTGCGCCGACTGGCCGTGCTGTAGCTCAGGCGGTTAGTTACCGGCTTTTCACCGCGTACCCTCGAATTTAATCCCTGTTCTATTCTTGACGATTTCTGCAGTGGCCCACTTGACAGTGGATCAGACTTGGCAGGGAGTTTCTTCAATGTACTGCCTCTAATCAACAGTGACACATTGCTCCGTATTTGTCTATTCCCACCAGGTCAGTTGTACAATGTTACCGACTTTGTAACTTATTTTCGTATTCTCGGTTTTCAAGGGTTTTGGCGGGGTTTCACTTATGACCCGGCTCATGGCCATTGTGTGACTGTGGAAAGTTTTGCCAGATCTTTTCGGCTTGAGCGTAGCGTTGACTGGAGTAGAATATGTGCTGCTGTAATCTAATTGTACAAGTGACTCACTCTGCTAGAAGTACGTAGATTTTTAGTAGTACGGCAGCAATATAAATATTAACCTTTAAAGACGAAGCGCAGACTGCTGTATTTAAAGACCCAGTCCGTACCGCGCTGTAAACACTTTCCATTTCGGTTATAAAAACCAGCCAGTTTATGCTGTAAGTGGCACAAGTCGCTGTTTGATCTCAGATAAACACAAAACACATAAAAACAGTGTGGGCAGAGCGTACAATTGTTGAATGTTAAACTGTTGGTGCATCACGTAACCAGTAGGCTTTAAAAGGTTAATAATTACGCCGTCCACTGAACATTATGTACTCGCAGTACCCATATTACAAGAAATCTGCCTCCTACGTCTCCCATAATAATTCACTGTCTAACTAATTGTATCCATGGAGCATGTTGTTGAGAAGCTTATATTTGCTTAGGTAGTCAAAAAATTCCCCGCATTTGATGTAACCGGAAGGTTTATTACCGCTCTTACAAGAATTCCTCACTTTTACCTATCCTGAGCCAGATCAACCCTGTCGAAACCCTCTCAGGTTATTTCGTTTAGATATGATCTAATATTACTCGCCTGTCTGTGCCTAGGTCTACGATGTGGACTCTTTCCACCTGCACCTGCACCTCTCCTCTTTTCCATACGTGCCACATGCTCCGCCCATCTCATTATAGGTGTCGAATTTTGTTTTACCATTTACGTATAACCCCGTATTTAGTAATAACGTTCCGAAATTTTCTCAATTCTATAATTTGTTGATATTTTGTACGCTACGGCTTTATAAATATTTAGCCACTTTTTATTCCACAATTGCTGTCTGTGTACACGTCAAGAGTTTGTCGACGTTAGATGTAGGAGAGTATTGAGCTCCACTCCCCTGCCGCTCGACGCCTGACAGTGAACCCCATTACCCATTGAAGAAGAGCCTAGGTCGTATTCATAACAGGTGTGGACGGTTTGCAGGAATGTGATACCCCTACCGGAAATAAAAACGATCATTCATCTTTTGTCAAATAACACTTGGAAGAATATTCCGGCCTCTGTTTCTTCACACAAACCATCTGTAACGTAGTGCGTAAAACTTTCGGCTACGGTAGCTCTTTGTCCTGCCTTTAATGTATAATGTTTTGTGTTTCAGGCAACATCCGGACGATGGCGGTGCTGGACCTGGAGTCGAAGCGCCATTATTGGCTCACTGTGTTTGGCCAGGACCACGGCGTTGTCCCACTGCACGCCAGACTCGAGGTGAGTGATTGGCAATCATCATAAATCATGCATCAGCCCTTCCATATCATGCAGTCTCCCACCGGATCTCTGCATCTCAACCTTGCTTGGAGTTCGAGACCCCACATTTTGCTTTACACTGAGGCGTGTAGACCAGTGTTTCTCAACCTTTGTGAGACCGTGGCCCGGTAAATTCTTTTTTCATAAGACGAGGTCCCGGTCCCAACAAATGTACTCGTAAATACTTTCCCATTTTTTAAAATCTCATACATTAAACTAACATAAGTATTAATAACTAATTATGGCATAATAATAAAGAGTATTAGTACACTTATGTATACGGTGTGGCATGTTGACAAATATAAAATTACATTTAAATTAGTTATCAATCACTGGATTAATGAAATCTTGTAGGATATTGTAGTTTCCTCAAGCCAACATCTGGGTCTGAGTTTTTCGACACATTCACGAATATTTTTCTTCTCCGAATTTTTCCACTATAAAACATTCATTAATGAAAATTGCTTAGAAAAATAAAATGACCAATTCCAGGAGAACCTCTCGCGGCCCGGTATAATTGATGCCAGAGCCCGGTACCGGACCGCGGCCCGACGATTGAGAAACACTGCTGTAGAATGTCTTGTATTCCGTAAAAGCTTGGCAAGGTGTGGTCTATACCGGAGTGTTAAGTATTTTTACATGTTCACTTTGGACTCGGGAATTTTAAGTGATTTTGACTTTAACATTATTAAGACTTTCATTTAAAATTTTACATTTCCACTCCTAAATATGAATACGTTTTGGCCGTTTGAACGATAAGATTAATTTGAATTGTGTTTAAAGTCTAAGCTGGTTATAATAAAACAGCTACTGAATGCTGTTTAGCGAATTGTTCGCTGTTTGGGATTCGCGTAAAACACAATACATTCGGTAACAGCTCTACTGTATTACTAGGAATTCGCTGCAACGTACCGGCCTCGCTAAGTCGTTTTAAGCTTCTCGTCTCGGTAGACTGACCGCACCACCAGATGCCCTAAAATTTCTCACGCGCGTACGTTGCCATTCAAAGAGAAGTAATAATGCCCCACTTGTACTGCTGCTTTTGCGCCCGCGTTTCTGCATCTCCTACCGTATCTGCTAATATCCTCTACTGATTTTTTTTGTTCGAAGTTAATTCACACGTTGACGAAAAGCGTTACGAAAAATTACGAAACACATTTTGAAGATATATGTATTTCATTTTTGGGCTACACTGGCCCTTCATATCTCCCCCCCCCCGGATTTTACCCACACTTTCCAGCACTTTGCGTCAATTTCTGTTATTGGGCAGGTCAAACTTCAGAGGACTAAAATGACAATAATTTGCTCTATGTGAAATGGTATATTGTTATGAAATTTAGCGCAATGAAAGGTGGTCATAATGCCGCCCCCGGCACATGCTTGTATTGGTGGCGCCCAAGAATGCCCTGATGTTACGCTGTCAAGTACAGTACTTCGACTTGTGGTCGACTGTGGGTAAGGACGGACGTGTGGATATTACTTTATGTGCGTCTGTGTTTCGTCTCGCGAGATTTCTCCCGTGTCCGCCTATCCGTTTCTTGTTTCCGCCTGATGGCAACGTCTCTCGCATCCTCAGTTTGTTTGTGGTTCTCCTAGCTTTCAGTCCAGAGGGAAAGGCAAACCATCTGGCGGTTCACCGTCCCTACAAACCCCACTGGAGTTGCAAATGGCTACTTCAGAAATCTCTCTCTTAGTATACATGTGACTTGCTATATTTTCCCCACGAGTCTTCTTCTGCTGCCCGACTATAAACCTCTGTTTATTTCCCCGCGAATCTTCTAAACTTTTCGCTGTTATTAATGGAATCATAGTTTACTGTGAGGGGCAGCACACCGCGTTGAGTCTGATTCTTCACTGCTCAGTTCATATACAGTGTGTGCTGTGAAAAACTGTCTTACTTTGCGGTTGTTTTTGGTTTGCGAGATTGGAGGTTCGCACAGCGGCGTTGCTGAATATTCGAATCGTCTGGGGTGTTACACTGTGTCGAATAGTGAATAGTTTTCGAAGATTCACAGTGCCATCTTTTCTGAATTGCGCTGCTTGGTCATTTTGAGCGGGGGGCGTCCCGTTTTTCCTTCAGTTGTATGGTATCGTATCACAAATCCGCATATATATATATATATATATATATATGCATATGCTAGTACCTAGAATTTTTTGTGTACGCCATCGCTGAAATATAGCCTGTTAGAAAACACACCGTCACAGGAAACTGCTTATTGTTTAAATCCACAATTAAAACTGCTTGTTTCATGGGAAATCAAGCAGCCTTCAGGCTATTCGCCATCATAACGAGAGGGAAAACATATGAACTATGTGCGTTACTGTAATATAAACAACCTTCAGATGCAACAATAATAATTTTATTAATAACCGAAGGTTCATTACCGCACTCACAAGCGTCCGCCACCTGTCTGTATCCTGGCCCAGCCCAATCCAGTCCATATACCCACATCCCACCTCCTGGACATCCATCCTAATATTATCCACCCATCTACGCCTAGGTCTCCCCGGTGGTCTCCTTCTCTCCGGTTTCCCCAGCAAGACCCTAAACAACCCCCCCCCCCCTACTAGAGGTTAAAATTAAATATCTGTTCAGACTACGAATGATGCCTTTAGCGTCATAAATCTTAGGTTTTCAAAGAGGAACTTCCCTTCAGTTTTTCTATTAATCATCGTCTATAATTATGATTGTCTTGTATGCGCGTTGCGTGTCCACCCTTTGCGTGCTACACGTGTAACGTAAATTTCTGTCCAATTTAAATGAACTTTGTAATATTTTGTGGAAAATACGCATTCCTATGCTCGTCATCATGTAATTTTATCCCTTGTACTGCTACTTTCTCCCACCGGACACTCATCCATCTTGCCTGCACTTAACTTCCAACCAGCAGCAACTCCAGAACCAGACGGCCTATGTGGTAACCGACGCTATCGTCGTAAGCTCCTGATGACGGGCATAATGGTGCCCGAAACATGTTGAACCTAACGTAAGCATAATAAAGTTATAAGTGGCATCTAGTTGGATTTTATTCTTCAGTTATCAAGATGATGCACGGTCCAGTACACATCAAATTTAGAGTGAAATGCACTCAAGTAGAATTGAACTGTATATTTTAACACGATTTAAGCATCACAGATCGTAATATTACCCACCAGTTGCAATGAAATTGTAATTAACTTGTTATGCTGACATCTGGTGTGCTACATGTTCTATATGTTTGCTCTGCACATTTGACGACGATGTATATTTATGTTAATATGTGTCTTGTTTTCCTTTATGATTGAGTCTAACCTGTAGACGGCGTGTTTAAGCCGCAACATATGGGGGAATGTAAACTATAAAATGGAACGTGAATTTTCTTGATATCAAACTTTAGCCGTGCTCTGAATGTTATATTCTTTCTTTTGGGTGATTCTCCAGGCGTCTGAATTTTGTGACGAAACGCCGGCACAAAATTCATACGCCTGGGAATCACGCAAATAAAGAATACAACGCATATTTTGTTTGTCACAAAGGTACAATTTGTTGGAATTATATATTATAAATATCTTGTATTCTTGTTCTTTCCTTAGGGCGTCATGTGTGTTTTATATTTACTTATATATATATATATATATATATATATATACACGCGTGTATGTAGATATGCAGATGACCTTGTGTTACTGGCTAAGGAAGAAAAGGTGCTACAGGACATGATTGATAAACTAATTGAAATTAGAGGATTCTGTGGAATGGAAATGAACGTAAAAAAAAACAAAAGTAATAAGAATTTCAAGACAACCATTCCCAGTAAAAATTATGATAAACCAAAAACAACTAGAGAATGTGGAATCTTTTATATATTAGGGTAGCATTTTAGCAAATGATGGAAGATGTACATGTGAAATTAAATGTAGGATTGCTATGGCTAAAGCTGCATTCTACAAGAAGAGGGCTCTTTTTACCAGCACATTGGACTTGGAATTGAGGAAGAAGCTAGTGAAGTGCTACATTTGGAACATAGCTTTGTATGGTGCTGAAACTTGGACGCTTCGGGCAGTAAATAGGAAACACCTGGAAGGTTTTGAAATGTGGTGCTCGAGAAGGATGGCAAAGATCAGTGGGACCGATCATGTGAGGAATGAAGAAGTATTACTTAACAGTCCAGGAGCAGAGGAATATCCTACATGAAATAAGGAAACGGAAGGCTAACTGGATTGGTCACATTTTGCCTAGAAACTGCCTTCTACAACAGGTAATTAAAGGAAAGATAATAGGGGGATAGAAGTGACAGGAAGACGAGGAAGAAGACATAGGAAGCTACTGGATAACCTTAAGGAAAGGAGAGGTTACTCTCATTTAAAGGAGGAAGCACTAGATCGCACTATGTGGAGAGCTCGCTTTGGAAAGAGGCTTTGGACCTGTCGTAAGACAGACCACTAAATGAATGTGTGTGTGTGTGTGTATATATATAAAATACAGAAGATAAAATTATATTACGTTTATGAGTTTTGTGTAGAAAGAGGGAATAGCCGCTGGCCTACTGTAACGTACACAGGTAATTTTGATGGAAATCCTTACTGTCTTCTCTTCGCTTGTGTGACGACGATGTATCGTGTATAAAATACAAAGCTTCGCAACGAAAGGTTGAATTGTGGAAAACATGGTTGGAGATTTTCATGACCTCTTTTGGTGCACGAACCTGGAATTTAGTAGTCGGTTCTGACGCCCAATCGAGATAATGCCACGATTCATTGTGGAGGGCTAATCTTGTTACTACCATGTACAGCGCGTTCGTAATTGACTGCTGAACGCACCAGTTGGTACACAGTATTTGAATAAGGTTTGGATTCCTGGGTTGAGATTCCGGAATGTCATAATTTTAATATCCTGCTGGCCGCTGTCTCTACTGACATTGTCATATGGTACAATAAACATTTGTGTAGGATATTTTATTTCCAGCAACATTTTATTGAAACTGGAAACCAAATTGCTCCGTGTTTGGGAACGTAGTTATTCACAATTTGGGGAATGTCTGGGGAGACATTCAAATTTTTAGTGACATTGGTGGGATTACTGGCCGTGCGTGCTTCGAATTCCTGATCATTTATGCGCTGAGTCAGGTACGAAAAAATGCACGCTGTTTGTTGTCTTTTTTATAGTATAAATTGCACGCCAGTTTGGATTTGGCAATAGGGAGCGTGTGCGCTAGTATCTTCAAAAAAACTCGGTCCGCATTATGAAGGGCACAGTCTCGTATGTCTGCGAAATTATCTTGAACGGTTTCCATATTAGCTACGCATTCTAAATATTTGCTGTTTGAGCACAATTGTCCCGTTTGGTATAAAATAAAAATACTAAAGTCAATTTGACAACTAGTTACCCGAGGGCGGGTTTAGAGTCAACTCTTGCGAAGCCGTGCACGTCAGGCATAAAGTATAGCTAAAGTAATAGTTTATAACACAACCCAGCTCATCAGCCGCTTCGCATGTCTTAACCTTTTGGCGCCGGAATTATTTTTTTAATTTTAGCACACCTTGTATATAAAATGTGAATAATACAGGAACCAAATACATTAGAATTATGAAACAAACTGCATTTTGAAGAGAAAAAAACGGACAGTACATACCATGTTTAAAATATTCAGTACCTATATTTGTTGAATAAATATATAAAATGCAACTTTAGAGGTTAGCGGTGCGGTACGACCACTATAGTTGACATTAGGCATCAAAAGGTTAATCTCAGGGAATCTAAATGTTCTAAGTAGCAAATAGTGAATAAATTACTGTACACCATGAAGTATTCTTCGTATTATTTTCCCAGATTATTAAAGTTTACAGATGTTTGCGTGTGTGGAGGCGCCGTTGAAAATCCATGCACTATTAGCCTCGGTATCATTTACACGAATTCTCACATCCTGGGTAGGAAACGGACTACTTACTTACGATAAGGTTTCAAACTCGCAGAGTTCAAAGCCATCCCCCCTTAAATATTCTTACGCTTCCCAATTGGCTAACTGTTTAAGTTCCACCACTCCCTAATAGAATCAACAGTCAAAATTTGAACACTTTGTTTCTATTGGCTCACTCACGTAACACTGTTCCCGTATCGCACTAGCATAATCTCCCCGTGTCTTACTGGTCTTCTCTCTCTCTCTCTCTGTCACCCTCTCACTCTCTCTAACCCTCTATCCCTGTAAGCCGCTATACAAATCCGTTACACTAACCATTCCACCCAAACTAAATTACTAATTAAAACATCCATCCAATCTATCAAATATAAAACATTAGCATGCCATAAAACTTAAACTAACCATAACGGTTATAAGTTCTCCCTGTCCGTGCATTAAAGGCATGCATGGAGACCGGAGATGTAACTTCACTCTTTCTTTACCTTGGAAACGAGATCATGTTGAGTAGGCAGCTTAACGCCCCGCTAGCTTTACCCTTCGAGGAAAGAGCCCCCCGCTGTCCGTTCGATGCGATGCTGGGTAGATCCAAAAGCCAGCGTGGACTTTCGGGAGTAGAGACAAACCTTATTCCGTTGTCGGGATACCAACCCCCGGATCGTCCATCGCGTAGCTTCGTTACTATACCGACTGCGCTACACAGATATGTCTCAGGTGATGGACAGTTTTGCAACTTACTTGCTTGCTTGCTTACTTACTCCATGGTGCAGAGTCCTTCTTGAGCAGCTAACTGGTTTGCAACTAGTCAAGAAATTCCCCCACATTTCACGGAACACGAAGGTTCATTACCACACTCACAAGCGTCCGCCACCTGTCTCTATCCTGGGCCAGTCCAATCCAGTCCATATACCCACATCCTACCTCCTGGAGATCCATCCTAATATTATCCACACATCTACTCCTAGGTCTCCCCAGTGGTCTCTTTCCCTGCGGTTTCCCCACCAAGACCCTACACACCCCCCTCTCTTCACCTATACGCGCCACATGCCCAGCCCATTTCATTCTTCTCGATTTTATCACCCGCACAATATTGGGTGAGGAGTACAAATCATTTAGCTCCTCGTTATGCAGTCTCCTCCATTCTCCCGTTACCTCGTCCCTCCTAGGTCCAAATATTCTCC
>Ga0123354_10011515_pt1 | contig 13677 bp, 10 predicted proteins | sample TergutLab28metaG_2_FD_97872 | JGI IMG/M metagenome (GOLD analysis project Ga0123354, IMG submission 97872) | Labiotermes labralis P4 segment gut microbial communities from Petit-Saut dam, French Guiana - Lab288 P4 | ecosystem: Host-associated > Arthropoda: Insects > Digestive system > Gut ... | reverse complement strand
GGGTGGTCATCAAATCAAGCTAGAATATCACGCTCCGCCACAAAAATCACAAATTACAATAAACCAAGTGCCCCCATGGGTGCCCCCAAAGAAAAAGACTACAAATTTTTTTTCAAGGGCAACGTCCCAAGGGCGATTTCTCTACCGCCTAGCGGCTTGAAAGGCAAGCGTCGATTTCATTGTGTTTCCGCCTCTGACAAGGTGGAGGTGTGCTGTTCTTGATTTCCGAGGCGAGTGGGGCGGTATTCGATGGTTGAGAGCAAAGCGGGAGCGGTCAAGACCCTCGAAAGTAGCTCGTTAGGGTGTAATATTCCCTGAATATTATTTAACCCTTTTGCGGCTAGGAGTGGGGGGCACTCCTTTATCCAAGAATACCTCTAAGCCCAGTCGACATTGTTCCTCAAGCGAGAGACCCTCAAAACCAGTAAAGCAATCAATCGCCCATTGCGGGCAGGGAAAGGGCTTGCCATTGGGTCTGAAATTCCTACACCAACCCATAAAAATTTCATGTTCCACCAACAGATCTGTTCCTAGTTTCATCAGTTCAAGAATTGTGATATGGATAAAGAAAAGAGCGTCTTCCATATCTGCATGATATACGCCTTCATTAATCTTTTCTAATTTTTCAGCATGCTTTATCGCATTCATATTCTTGCGGCTATTATCAAATAAATTTGAAAATTCATCTCTTACTATTTCTAAATTGTCTAAATAGGGGATTAATCCTGCATGTCGTAGGTATGATGAAATGACTTGCAAAGATATTCTGGCGTCGAACCAGGCATTATGCCACCGTCTTGCCATAAAACACAATATAGCGCCTGAAAGAATATGCTTTGCGCTTTCCAGCTTGGTATCTGCAGGTACTTTTTCCATAATTTTTTTGATTCAGGTAGGCTGAATAAATTATCCCTGCTTTATTTTAATTATTTCATTACCGCTTAAAACAGTAGTATCAGTGGCCACAATGACCAGCTGAGATGAATTTAGACTGGAAGAAATTCGGGTAGTCCATCTCAAATTCCTTATGCAGCGCTTTTCTGTCGTCGGTATATTTGCTTTTGGTCTTGAGATCGGCAATCTTAACCATCCGTCCCGCTTTTCTGTCAAAGCGATAAATCCGCACAGCATAGCGGTGTGGGTCGGGATGCGCTTCGTTATCAACATCCCATATCATATTCCACGCGGCAAAGCCGTATCCGTACTTTTCCCCCAGATTACCTAGGTACATCCCTCCCTCGGCTGGCGTCTGTTCCGGTTTTTGCAGCAGAGCGCGCAGGGTCCCTCTGTGGATGCCAACCACAGTGCCACGGTATCCGCAGTCCGATGCTCCCTATTTATTTGCCTTTATGTGCCGTGTATTGTTTGAAAGTCACCTCCTAATAGGAGTAGTAATAGAAGCTATCATAATTATTGCAAATATTATAGCTATGACGCCAATTATAAACATAATTTTATACATTTTCCATTGGATTTCTTGGGTAGACCGTGCAGCAGATATATTGCGTAATTTTTCTTTCGCCTCTGTATTCCCTTGTTCAGCCGCTTTCCTATACCATTCCTCCGCCAGTGTATAGACATTTGGGACGCCAAGACCTTTTTCATATCTCAATCCCAAACTGTATTGTGCAGCGGCAAGCCCCTGTTCAGCCGCTTTTCGATACCATTGGACAGCTTGCGCATCGTCTTTGGGTACACCAACCATGGCCATTTGCATACATCCATCCAAAATTGTGTTGCGCAATAGCATTCCCTTGTTCAGCTGCCTTCTTATACCATACAGCCGCTTGGGATTCATTTTTGAGAACGCCAAGACCCTTTAGATACATCCATCCCAACTGGCTTTGTGCTTTAGCATCCCCGCATTCAGCCATACCACGCCAATATTCGAAGTCATGAACTGTCTTTTGAGGCTGGATTTGTACTTTCTTCCTATTGTCTTCTAGGTATAATATTTTACCATGGCATATATCTTTGATAACGGTAATGGCCTCATCGGGAGAACATTTAAAGAATTCCGTCCCTATATTTCTGATGCCTTTCAGGTGGCTATGGATGCGCTGCTCCAGGCCGTACGGATTATCGACCAGAATGGAACACTCAATCGTAAATGGACCTGGAACTCCTGTGGGCTCTCCTAGCTTCCGCGCTCTAATTTCCGGGTCTTTGCTGGAATAGCCTATTTTTACAATGCCTGGCATGGCTGAATTGCTGAGAACATATACCCAACCCTTCATCTTACGCTCCCTGGTATATACCGAAGTTCAAATTCGAGCTTTGCCCCGTCAGGCTTTCCTTCTGAGGTTTTCTATATTCATCCGGGCTTATTGCGCAAGTGCGCAGAAGGGGGGACTTGTCGTCTCCCAACCCAATGTCGGGGCGGCTACGTATTTTTTAGCCTCGCAGAGCGCACTCAGTTTCCGGGGGAAACTGGTAAGTGCGCCCTCACTGTTGTGAGGGATTCCGGCGGCTGTGATTTTGTTGCAGTTTTCGATGGTTTTGAGAGGGGCAAGAGGGCGACTGCCACCAACCAACTCCGGCAGTACCCGATGGGTACAACATGATGCTGGCTTTCGGAGATAACGCCGGAGGATGGAAGGTTAAAACAAGCCCAAAACTGACCCTCGGAAGGTCCGCACATAGCGGCCCAGATGATTGCCTTGACGCCCGTGCGGTTCATGGAAAAGCAGGGTGCAAAGGACGGACGGCGGGCAACACGGTTAACTTCCATTCCTTCGCCCATTTCTGACTACGATGATACTACATAAGCAGCGGACAGCACTCTTTCACCCACTTCCGACTACGATGGTACACAATAGGCAACGGATAGCACTCAACCGCCCATTTCTGACTATAATATCATAGTGGGGGCGGTCGTAGTCGCAAGTGTGCTATTCTGTATCATCCGTTGCTTGGATTCGGAGGCAGGACAGGCAAGGGACATGTCCCTTGCGTCCTGCCCTCCCTGTGGTCGGGTCACTTATTCGCCGTAGGCTCAACGTGAAGACCTGTCCGTAAGTCGTTCAGATAGTCCGCCCAAGCCTGCATCATACGGCGGCGCTCCGGGAGATACTCGGCCCGGTTGTATGCGGCCTTGACCTTGTTGCGCTCCGCATGAGCGAGTTGGCGCTCGATCACATCCGGCATCCAGCCTTGTTCATGGAGCAGGGTAGAGGCCATAGCTCGGAAGCCGTGGCCGGTCATCTCTTCTCGCGCAAAGCCCATGCGGCGCAAGGCGGCGTTAATCGTGTTGTTACTCATGGGACGGTCTTTCGTGCGCTCGGAGGGGAAACAGAAACGGCCATCCCCGGTCACAGGGTGAAGCTCCCGCAAAATGGCGACGGCTTGGCGGGAGAGCGGCACGATATGGGCGTCCCGCATCTTCATCTTTTCGGCGGGGATTCGCCACTCCTGGGCCTCCATGTCGATCTCGGACCATTCGGCTTGCCGGAGTTCACCGGGGCGAGTGAACGTCAAGGGGGCCAGCTTGAGGGCTGCCCGCGTTTCGGCGCTTCCCTCATAGCCGTCAATGGAACGAAGAAGCCCGGCCACTCCACGAGGGTTCGTGATGCTGGCGAAGTGCTTCGGCCTAGCCTTGGCCAGGGCGCCCTTCAAGTCTTCTGCCGGGGACCGCTCACAGCGTCCTGTGGAGACGGCGTAGCGGAACACCTGCCCACACAGGGACCGGAGCCGCTTGGCCGTTTCTTTGGCCCCTCTGGCCTCTACGCGGCGCAGGACGGCCAGAAGTTCCGGAGCGCCGATCTCCTTGATCGGCTTGGCCCCCAGGTGGGGGAAAATGTCTTGCGCAAGGCGGTTGATGTTGGTCTTGCCCGTGCTCGCCGTCCAAGACGCAGCCATGTGATCAAGCCACTCGTGGGCCACCTTCTCAAAGGTGTTTTCGGCATCAGCTATGGCCTCGGCCCGGTCCTGCTTGCGCTTCTGGCCGGGGTCCACGCCAGCGGCCAGCAAGGAGCGCGCCTCCTCCCGGAGCTGGCGGGCCTGCTTCAAAGAGATAGCAGGCCACAGGCCGAACACCAGCCGCTTCTCGACGCCTCCAAGGCGGTATTTCATCCGCCAGAACTTTCCGCCCATTGGTAACACTTCTAGGTATAAGCCGTCTCCGTCAGCGAGCTTGTATCGCTTGTCTTTTGGCCTGGCGTTTTTGACCGCGACATCCGTCAAGGGCAGCGTCTGTTTTGGCATGGGGCATCCTTCTTCGGGTGGGGGCACCCATTTTGAGGCATTCGTCGGGTGCCCCCATGAGTGCCCCCAAGAGTGTCGGATGTCAACGCGCAGAGAAAAACAAAGCCGGACCATCGCTGGTCCGGCTATTCAGTATTTACGCGGTGTTTTGGACTTTATCGGGCTTCGCCGGATTCGGCCTAAAGGCTCAAATGGCGGAGAGGGTGGGATTCGAACCCACGGTAACGGTTTTGCCGCTACACACGATTTCCAATCGTGCACCTTCGGCCAGCTCGGTCACCTCTCCGCAAGACAGTGGCACTTATATTTTTGAGCCCTGTTTGGCAAGTCTCAAATGTATATGCCTAGTCCATAAGCGCAATAACCTTGCGCATTACTTCAAAGGCGTCGGCCACATAGAGGACATCCGCCTTGCCCTGGGCCCAGCCGCAGTTGGGATCCAGATTGATGGCGCGGCGCTCGCCGATAAAGCGCCAGCCTACCGTGTGGGGCTCCTCGCCGTGACAGCAGGTGGCCAACCCCTTGGGGTGGCGCGGCGTGGCCCCGGTCTGGCCCACTTGGTGCATGTGCGTCAAAAAGCGCATGACCTGCTGGCCTTCGCCGGAAAGGTCCACCAGAGACTTGGACGTGCCAAGCGATGCCTGGGCCTTGGACACGAACTGGAGAATTATCTTCTCGGCTTCGCCTACATGCGCCGCCCCGTCAGACTGCTTTTTGGTCCAGCCCGCGCCTGCCACAAAAAGAAGTCCCGCATCGGGACGGATGGTTTGCTCCTCGGCGGAGGGAGAAATTATGGACGTTACCTGTGTGCGTACGCCGCCAGGAGGAAGTTCAGCCGCAGCAGAAGTCACCACCGCCTTTGCGGCCTCCCCCTTATAAGGCGCAAAGCACCCTGGAGAAACGCTTATGAACCAGGGGCGCTCCGTGCGGGTCAGTTCCGCAAACATTCTCTGACGATAGTACCAGCGCGTGACCACAGGTTTGCCGCCAGTCACAGCCAGGGCGGTGACGTTGGTATCGCTGCGGCCATTGAGGCGCGCGGCGACGCCCGCCAGGACGCGGTTCATGCGCGAGGTGGCCGCGCCAATGACGACAGTCGCCCCGGCGGCTTTGGCCAAAGCGGCCAGCGCTGCGGCGTCCGTGCCATAACGGGCCTGAGTGAACTCCGCGCCTGAAACGCCAAAAAAGGCTTGTGCGCCTGACCCTGCCACACTGTCAGCGGCGGCCTGAACATCGCTGCCAACCAACCCGACGTTTAAACTTGCGCCAAGCTCCTTGGTCAAGGTCTGTGCGGCGGTGAGCGCTTCAAGCGAAGGTTTGCTCAAAGAGCCGTCCGGCTCGGTTTGGGCGGCAAAGAGTATCGTCTCCATATTGTGTCCTCCGGCTGTTCGTGTATTTACGCGTTCAGCCAGTCAATGATTTCCTTGGCGATCGTCTCGGCCGGGGTATCCTTTACGATCCTGGTTTCGCGCTTCTGACTTGGGATGCTGACGTCCGCGTACTCGGGCCCGTTTTCGATCTTCACCGGCCTGGCCTTTTGCAGCGCTGGCATCACCAGACGCATGTTCTGCATCCCCACCTGCGGGTTGTTGGGAGGCTCCGGCAGCTCTCCTGTGGCCCAGCCCAATACGGCAGGAGGACCCGCCACCACCGATTCCTGGTAGCTGCCGCCTTCCACACGCTCAAGCACCCGCAAAGCGCCGTCTTTTGTGACCTCAAGCTTGTCCACGCCCTGGAACTGATCGAATATGCCGAGCTTTTCGCCCACGATCTGCATGGTGGCTCCAGCGCCGCGCGATGCGGACATCCAGCCGCCAAAAACGAGCAAGCGAGACTTGTCCAGCCCGGCAATGCCGTCAATCGCCTCGGCCAGGACGTTCCCGACAGCATCGGCTTCCACGAAGCCTCCAGCCGGACCATCCAGCACCACAAGCTCAAAGGGCACTTTCTGGGCGACGGTCATCATAACTTGCTGCAGCTTGGCCTTGGGCCCCATGCTCACCAGCCAGACCTTGCTGCCTGGCGCGTTCTTGGCGAGGTTGGCCGCTTCATACAGCGCATGTCCCGCCCAAGGATCCAAAATGGATGGCAGCATCAACTCATTCTTGAGTCCCCAGCCCGCTGGTCCCTTCATAGGCTCCAGCGTCTGGAGCGGATCCGGCACAATGCTGCCGCACACGACAATATGATACCCTTCACTCATAACATCTCCTGCGATACCAAGGGGCTCACGTTTAATTCTCGGCGGAGTGCAGTCCGCCCGCGCCAGCCGTAAACGTCACATTGGATTTTTCCGGGTCTGTGGGGTGTGATTTAGAGCAGTTCCACAGACATGCGCCGCAGTGGACGCATTTTTCCCGGTCGAAAAGCGGAACGCCGTCTTCGGGATTGGTGGTGATGGCTTGGCCTGAACACATCTCAATGCAAATTTTTTCCCGGCATGCGCGGCAGGTCTTGTGATCCACGAACAGGACATGATCGGCATAGCCGTGCGGGGCCTGTACCTTGCCTCCAAGGAGCAGGGCGTCCTGATGGGAGACGAGGAGTTTGCCGTCGTATTCGATTTTGGGCCAGCCGATGCGGTCCATGATGGCGTCGTGGAGCGATTCACCCTTGGCCTGACATCGCGCGCGCATGTCCGCGAGTTCCGATGCGGGAATTTGGGAAGCGTAGGTTTTCTCAATGGAGGGAACACGCTCATGGGGGCGGCGAGGATCGCCCGGCATGTTAAGCTTGCCATTGGTGTATCCGGCCAGGGCCATGCCCAAAAAGCCCTGGATGAAGCCTTTGCCGAAGCCGTCGCGGGATTTTTCCGCCACGCGGGCTTCGGTCTCCAGGGGCGACGAGCGGCGTCTGTCCACGTAGGCCTGCTTCAAGTTCTCACGGGTGAAAGGCTTACTTGCTTTCATGAGTTCCAGTACGCCTTCGGCCAGTTGGACGCCTGAAGCCCAGGCTTCATCAACGCCGGACCCGGTAAGGACGTTGGTGGTCCCGGAACTTTCGCCGATACGGGCGTAGCCGTCGCCGACGAGCCTCGGTTCGCCGCGTTTGCCTGCTTCCAGGAGCGATTTGGCTCCCCAGGAACGCATGCCCCCGCCCTGCAAGTGTTTCCAGAGGTAGGGATGCGTCATCCAATGTTGCAAATAGCGGTAGCCGGTACGCACCGGAATATCCAGCCAGGAGGGCACAAAAATGCCAAGCGAGGCCATCCGGTTGGGCAGAACATAGAGAAAGCCGAAGATGTCCGGTTCAGGATAGCCGAAAGTATGGAGTACAAAACCTTCAGGAAGCGTACAGTGCTCGGGCAGATCCACGACCATCTTCATGCCGAGCGCCCAGTCGCGGCGGTGATGGCCGGGAGGCATGGTTTCCGTGTCGTCCAGATCGCGGCCCACAGGCCCGACCGGACCGTCGCCTATGACCGTGAGGCTGGCCCTAATGTCCATGCCGGGCATGTATCCGGCGTCGGGCTCGCCTTTCTTGTTCACGCCCTGATCCACCAGACGCACGCCCGCTACGCGGCCTTGTTCCCGAAGTACCGTGGCTACGGGCATACCCGGCCAAATTTGCGCCATGCCCGATCCCATGATCTCGGAACCCACCCATTGATTGAACTGCCCGATGGAAAAAACAAGTCCGGGTTCCTTGCGCAAAAAGGATGGAATAAAAGGCATCTCGACCGAGGCGTCTTTGCACAGGCCCAAAAGAGGTCCGACTGTTCTGACGACCTTCTCCTTCAAGCGAAGAACGGTCTGGCGACGGCTCGCCCCGTACGGATCGAGCAGATACACCAGCTTTTCGGAGGTAACTTCGGCGCACATGGGCAGTTGCGCGGGCTCAAGGTTCGGAAAAGACTCGCGAATAAAGCGCGCCTTGGAAACCACCCCTGAAACCCCGGCCGCGATGTCATCAGAGCGCTCATAGCAGATGATCTGCGGCGGCATCCCAGGCATGACGGCGCTTTCCGCGATAAGCGCGCCATCCGGACCTGTGAGGCCGCGGGTCAATGTGGTCAAAAAACCGCCCATAGCAGGGCCAAACCCCACGCAGACAATGTCCGCTTCCATGCTTTGGCGTTCGATTTCTGACATTGTGCTCCCTTACAGTGGATAGTCGAGCGCTTCGGGAATCATAACCTGGGTCAGAGCCTGGCCTGCCCGGTCCTTTGCCAGCGCGGCGTCCGCCAGCGAACTGTCAAGCTTGGACCTAAGCGAAGCAAAAACGGCAAGTTCGGCCTCATCCTGAGGGCCAAAACCATATACCATTGTGGCGCAGATGCGGGCGCACTCTCCGGCTGCCCGGGCCGCCTGGACCATAGCCAGTTGAGAGAAGAACGCCACGGTCCCTTCCAGGCCCTCAGCCACAACGGGATTTTCCGGCCCTTTCGCGGCTAGTTCCATCACATCGGCGATCTGGCTGCGCGAGGCCATGATCCAACACAACGCATCGGCCATGGGGAAGGTCACATTCTGACGGCGGTTGTGATAGAGGCGGGCACCTGACGGGTCCTTGGCGCGGTGTAAGAACTCCAGGGTCCAAAGCCACAATTCCATGGCGCGGGCCACGGCCAGAGCGCCGCTCTCGGGCTTTGCCTCGCCAAGTCGCGCGTATTCGTCAATCCAGAGGCGCAGCTTGGCCAGAAAGACCTCGTTGGTCATGGTGACGGAAAGCTGGCGGCGCTGCACGGCCTCAGGGCCTTCATAAGTCGCTTCCAACTGGGCGTCGGTCCATTTGAAGAAGAGAAAGCCAGGGCAGTCTTCGGTTATGCCGTAGCCGCCCATGAGCGCCAGGGCTTCACGCATCTGGGTCGCGGCTTGGCCTGTGTTCCATAGCTTGCAGGCTGGACAGAGGACATTGGCCAGGGATTCGTACGCCACATAGCGCACCAGCGTGTCCGCCCCAAGCTCGGCAAAACGGGCATTATCACGCGTGGCTTCTGGCGCGGCTTCGAGCGTCAAATATTCGGTAGCCTGCTTCTCGACCTTACGCAGGGCGGAAAGCTGCGCTTTGGGGCCGATGACGCCTCGTTCGGCGAAGATGCGGTCCTTTTCCTTTTCCGTTGGATCGAGCTGGTCATAAAGGCGGGCGGTTTCAAAGCCAAGCGAGGCCCCGGCCTCGCCCATGGCCCAGATGTCTGCCAGGCGCAGCACGGCATCCGGCTTTTGTTGTATGCCCAGATCGAACTTTGGGGTTCCGGGCACGGCGTCGCCGCCACGATAGCGCTGCCTCTGGTAGCGGATCACCGGCTCCACCGCCGAGAGGAGCTTGGCGGTACTCATAAGCGCCACTGGCACGCGAGTGCGGTGAAAGACCGCGCCGATGACCTCGGAGTGGGTGTAGTTGGGAACAATGACCCCGTCTTTGACCGTGTAGCCGCCCACAATGCGGCTGGCCGGAACCTTCAGGTTGAACACCGGATCACGCGTGGAGGAGAGTTGATGCACCATCTTGAGCGTAGGAGCGCCCCTGTCGAAAAGACCCTCATCGGTATCTTCCACTGTGACGAAACAAGAGGATTTGATGCGGGGATCATCGGTATCCACAGCACAGGTGACGAAATTGGCGAAGTCCATGCCCGTGATGAAACGGCCGCGCTTCTCCACCTGCAAGACAGGCTCCTTGCCTTCTTCCCATTTGGCCACGCGCACTTTGCCCACCAGCGTATTCGTCTCCACACCCACGTAGGGCAGGGGTTCGGTCAGGGCAAAGGCGCCTCTGTATATCTGGCGATCCTCGCCGGGCTGCGGCGGTACGCAGCGGCTCATGTAATAATCGCGCTGCTCCCCAGTACCGCGTTCATGGATGGGACCCAGGGCCAGGTTAGTGGCCAGCGAACATGTGGCCGCGCCGGCATCCACCCAGGCCAGTTCAAAGGCCACCAAGGCCAGCGGCAGATTCTTCGGACCTTCAATAAATCCGCCCTGATGGGGGTCCATAAAGAGCGCCGTCAGGCCGGAAGCGTCGAATGCCTCCAAAAGCTGAGCCTTATGCGGAGTCCATTCGTGCGTGTGACGGGCGCCCTCGGCAACCAGGCGGGCGACCAGCGTACGCGCCAGCGACCGGGCCGACTGCACAACCATCTGGATGTCGTAACGGTCGGTGAAGCGCCACATGATCTGGCGAACATCGTCGCCGGGCAGAGTGCGTAACATATCCATAGAACAGCGTATCCTTTAAGCGTTAAGGGTATCGGAACGTGCCGCCATTTACGCTCATTTTAGTTCCCGCGTCAAAACGCCAACGTCTCGCCGGTGAGGGCTTTGTAAGCGTCCAGATATTTCTCCTGGGTTTTGAGGGCCACCGCTCCCGGCATATGGGGCGCGGGCGGTTTTTTGTTGAAACCGATGGATTCGAGCCAGTCGCGCGCGTATTGCTTGTCGTAGCTGGGTTGGCCTTGGCCTGGAGTGTAGCCGAGCGCCGGCCAGAAACGTGACGAGTCCGGGGTCAAGACCTCGTCTATGAGGGTCAGTTCATTGTGGACAAGGCCGAATTCAAATTTGGTGTCGGCGATGAGGATGCCGCGGCTGGTGGCATGGTCGCGCGCTTGGGAGTAAAGGGCAAGGGCGGTTTGTTCAACGGTGCTGAAAAGTTTGGGCCCCACAAGTGCGCGGGCCTGATCCAGGGTAATGTTCTCATCATGCTGACCGAGTTCGGCCTTGGTGGAGGGGGTGAAAAGCGGGGCGGCGAGCTTATCGGATTCGCGCAGCCCAACGGGCAGCTTGTGGCCGCAGACCGTGCCGGTAGCCTTGTAGTCTCTCCAGCCGGAGCCCGTGATGTAGCCGCGCACGATGCACTCAATGGGAAGCGGCTTGGCCTTGCGGGCAAGCACGGCCCGTCCTTCCAGCATGTCGGCATATGGTTTGAGAGGGGCGGGGAAGTCGGCCGGGTGCACGGCCAGGAGGTGATTTTTCAAAAGATTTTTGAACTTTTCCATCCAGAAGACGGTGATTTTGTTTAAGATAACGCCTTTGTACGGGATGGGATCGGGCAGGATCACGTCAAAGGCCGAGAGACGGTCCGTGGTGACGATGAGCAGGGCGTCGTCGGCCACTTGATAGATGTCGCGCACTTTGCCGCGTGAAATGAGCGGATATTCCTTGATGTCCGTGGTGGTGACCACTTGCATGGTATTGCCTCCAAAAATTAGATGATGCGGTATTCGACGGACCTGGCATGAGCCTCCAGGCCCTCCAGACGCGCCAGCCTTGCAATCTTGGTCCCATGCCGGCGTGTATAGGCGGCAGTGGCGGCAATGAGGCTCGACTTTTTCAGAAATGTTTCAACGCAAAGCGCCGAGGAAAAACGGGCGCTGCCCATGGTGGGCAACACATGGTTTGGTCCGGCGAAATAATCCCCTACAGGTTCTGGACAAGAAGAACCGAGGAAAATCGCCCCGGCGTGGCGGATGCTTGCAAGGATGCTCCACGGGTCAGCCACAGCCAGTTCTAGATGTTCGGAGGCAAGGCGGTTGACCACCTCAATGCCCTCTATAAGGCCGGGCACAATGATAACAGCCCCCCAATCAGCCAGGGCCTTGCGGGCGATGTCGTTTCGCGGGAGCTTGCCGAGTTGTTCTTCAAGTTCAGTGCGGACCGTATACGCGAGTTCCACGCTGTCCGTCACCAGGATGGCGGCGGCCAAGGGGTCATGTTCCGCCTGGGAGAGAAGATCCGCCGCGAGCCAGGCCGGCGGGGCGGAAGAATCGGCTAAGATGACGATCTCAGATGGGCCGGCGATCATGTCAATGCCGACGCGCCCGGCCAAAAGCCGTTTGGCCGTGGTGACGTAAATGTTGCCGGGCCCGGCCAAAACATCCACCGGCGCGATGGTCTGCGTGCCATAGGCCAGGGCCGCGATACCCCAGGCGGAGCCAGTGCGATAGACCTCTGATATGCCGAGAAGATGCGCGACGGCCAAGATGTAAGGATTTAGGCTGCCGTCCTTGCGCGGGGGCGAGATGGCGACGATGCGCGGCACTCCCGCCACCTGGGCCGGGATGGCGTTCATAAGAAAGGACGAGATAAGCGGCGTTTCTCCGCCCTGTCCGCCGGGGACATAAAGCCCAGCATGGTCCACAGGCCGCACAAGCTGGCCCAAGATGGCGCCGTCTTCGCGGGTGGTCATCCAGGACTTTTCCCGCTGTTCCTCGTGGAACACGCGTATGTTGTGGATGGCTTCCTCAAGAATGGCCACATCAGAGGCTTGTACGCGCGTCATTGCGCCGGCGATGTCGGCCTTGGTCACGCAAAGCATCTGCGGGGTAAAGTCCGGGCAGTCAAAGCGGCGGGTATATTCGATGAGGGCTTCGTCACCCTTGGCCGCGACATGGGCAAGAATGTCGCGCACGCGCGATTCAACGGCCTGATCGGGGTTTTCCCGCTTTTTAAGCGTGAGATAAAAGGGATCGAGGTCTTCTGGACGCTGATAGACTATGTGCTGACAGGGCATGGGCTCTCCAAAGACCCGATCTATAGATAAAGAAAGGCTGTTTGTCGAGCGGCGTAATGATGAGGCAGCGGGTCAGTTTGCAATCAAATCAACGGAGAAACGGCCCGGCCTCGCGTGAGGCCGGGCCGTTTCTCCGTATCGTTGCGCCGTATCGCCTAGAACTGGTATCTCAGGCCGACGCGTCCGCCAAGAGAGTGGCCGGTCTGGCTGCCCATGTTGAAGTTGTAGTCGCCGTTGACGAATGCCGTGAGGCGCTGCGAGAGATGGCCGTCCACCCCAAGGCCCACCTGGCCCCATGTGCCGCCAAGCTGGGTCTTCATGCCCACGGGATTCTGGCCGTTGAAGGAATTGAAGGTCGTCTTGGCCGTGGAGCCGAACGAATGCCAGAGGTTCGCACGCGCCCACACGCTTGCCTTCTTGCCCGACTGGGAGGTCCAGTCCTTAGTCAGGCGCGCGCCCACGCGGCCGTGCCACGAGTGCGTGTCGTCGAACTTCACGGTGCCGAACTGGTCCGAATCGTTGTTTAAGCTGATCCACTGGTAGATCATCTGCGCCTGCGGCTCCAAGGCCCAGCCGTGGCCCAGGGCGACGGGATAGCCGGCTTCAAGCGAAGCCGCCAGGCCCCAGCCGTCGGGATGGATCTTCTGACCCCGGCCGGACTGCGCCTGGGTGTTGGCATAGCGCGTGCCCTGCAGCACGGCGTCGAGATACCATTCCTTCTGGCCTTTGTGGGTCCAGTACGCGGCCAGCGAGTAGCCGTTCATGTCAACAGTGCCCGCGCCGCCGCCGCTATAGACTTTTTTCACGTCCGCGTGGCCGGTCATCATGCCCACGTACAGACCCGCGATGTCGCGCTGGCCGTTATCGTGCTGGCCACGGATGATGTCCATGCCCGCCTGGATAGCGCCCATGTTGAAGTCGTAGGACGGGCCGTTCTTGCTGAAGTTGCTGCCGCTGTTTTGATAACCCACGGAACCGGTCTGACCGAATATGCGGCCCCAGCCGGATCTTTTGCGGGGCTCATCG
>Ga0123354_10011514_pt1 | contig 13678 bp, 12 predicted proteins | sample TergutLab28metaG_2_FD_97872 | JGI IMG/M metagenome (GOLD analysis project Ga0123354, IMG submission 97872) | Labiotermes labralis P4 segment gut microbial communities from Petit-Saut dam, French Guiana - Lab288 P4 | ecosystem: Host-associated > Arthropoda: Insects > Digestive system > Gut ... | reverse complement strand
GGGGAATGGAGGAGACTGCATAACGAGGAGCTAAGTGATCTGTACTCCTCACCCAATATTGTGCGGGTGATAAAATCGAGAAGAATGAGATGGGCAGGGCATGTGGCGCACATGGGGGTGGAGAGGGGGGCGTATAGTGTCTTGGTGGGGAAACCGGAGGGAAAGAGACCACTGGGAAGACCTAGGCGTAGATGGGTGGATAATATTAGTATGGATCTCCAGGAGGTGGGATGTGGGTATGTGGACTGGATTGGGTTGGCGCAGGATAGGGACAGGTGGCGGGCGCTTGTGAGTGCGGTAATGAACCTTCGGGTTCCATAAAATGCAGGGAATTTCTTGACTAGCTGCAAACCAGTTAGCTTCTCAAGAAGGACTCTGCACCATGGAGTAAGTAAGTAATACGTGATTTGATCGATTGAGTTACTGAGAGTCGTGCATACTCGATATTCTCAAATTTATTTAAAATAATACCCTCTCCCTTCCTCAAAAGGCGGTACATATTATTTATCACCTCAGTTAACGTACGGCCATCGAAATGAAATTGACCATACCATGAAACAATATTATGAAACAAATAGTTCCAAATTGGACATCACAAATTATCGATGTCGATTCATTGAATGTGTAAAGATTCTTTGTGTCTACAATGCAAACACTTTAGGTTCTCTGTTAAATAAACATATAGATAATTTTGTCTGCCAATGTTCTACACTACAATTCTGCCTCATCAACAATATGTCACTCACTATTATAATAACTGTTGTAAAGTCTGAAACTAATGAAAGAATTATCTGGTGTTGTGTGTGTCGAATACCGCTTGCGCCAACTTGCAATATGCGATGGACGTGACCTAGGCGTTGCAACGTCACTGAAGAGAATGTTCTGTAAGCCCAATTACGTTCTCACTTAATAGCCATAGTAATTTAAAAAAGGTACACCAAACTTGCATCTCGTCCATTATCTCAGTTTTTGTGTCTCTTTTACTTTTCACGAAGCAATGAATACATTTCCGCGACCGTGTGTCATATAAGAACCCCTGCAATAAATTATAATAGCTATATTAATAACAGAGATTTCATCTGATTGATGATGACTGAGAATAGCTTAAGAATATGTAAACACCTGCGTGGTCCGGATTAAATACTTTTCAGGATGTGTCTTGCAGAGTTGTGTCAGAATTTCAGTTTTGGTTTTGGTTTACAGCTTTAGCTTTATTCTTTCTTCATACTCGTGTTGTTGATTCAATGAATGTTACATTTTCTGTGTGGCTAAATGAAATAAATGTATTCATATAAATGTCTTGTTATCGTGTCGCTGAACGCAGGAACTGTCACGGGAGTTTTGTCGTAAATGAAGTCTTCGTCTGTCCTTTATTTAAACTCCTTCTTTCCCACGTAGTTCAACGTACCTTATTTCACGCAGCAGGCCCGAAGTACCGACCTACAGTTTTTAAACAGGCCTGTAGTTTTCTGCTGATATTTCTTGACACACAGCGGCCATGCCATGTCTCAGGTAGTTGATCGCCAGCTTCATACCACAGTTGGATTTCTGGTGGATTAATTCGTTTGTCCCTACCCAGTATCATTTCATAAATATTCCATACTAATTCATGCATAGGTGTACCACCGACGCTATTTAAACTTAGCAACTGACAGCAAATCAAGTAACACAGCCACACACTCTTCGATACACTTCGAAGATTTTTCTCGAAATATCAGCAATTCTTCTTGCAAAGTTGTTCGTCAGTTCTTGAAAAGAAAGTGGAAGATCCTACGTTTCTCTTTTTTACTTACTTTCATGAATATTTGTGCCGTAATTAATTATACCTAACGATCGAATTTTGCTGCCCCGAAAAACGCAAGCTCTGCTTTTCTTTGTGTTTGTGTGCGTGCGTGCTCTTACTACACACCATATTCCAAATGTAAGTTCATGTATTGGAACTTAATAAAGCGAAAGGGAATTCTTAGAAACCCAGCTTATATTATCTTGGCAGTTAATAAAAGCCAAATCTCATGCCGACAAAACACACTATATTTTATTTTTGCTCATGGATGGATCTGTCTTTCGAAGTTTTTCCGCTGTTTAATTTTTTTTTGTGATAACATTGATTGAAGCAGGATTTTTTTACGAAACTGTCGGCGACATTTTTTCCATGACACATATGTTATAAAAGTATTGTAAATGAACACTCTGTGTTCGACAGAATACATTTCTCATGCGCAAAATTGCCTTTTCTGTGTGATTCATAATATATGATCGAAGGCCCGTATCAAGTTCCAGAGCTGATAAGACAAGGGCAAATTAGGCTGAGTACTTTAAACTAACGAGTACCTTAATTTCTTAAGGTCGGGAGCACAATAAAAATGTATGGATGTATATATCGGTTTCAAAACATCGTTCTGCGTTGTCCGACACCTAGACTCAATTCTAGGTTTTTTTAGCATGTGTTCTTTTTTTCGGGTGATGGGGTGCTGGTCCATCGACCCAACTCCCAACCTGGAGGAACAGTATATCTCTCTTTGTCTGGGTGCTCTCCTTTGACCTGTCCAGCAAGGGTGGCCCTACCAGTAGCTACACTACCGCCGGCATAGTTCTCCGGATCATTGCACCACACAAGCCTTCTTACCCGGCAAAAGATGCCTTCGTCAAGGTGGAGATACTTCAAGGAGGGCAAAATAAAAATATCCCAGCTAAAAGTATTGTTTCCATGGTTCAGTATCACATCGATAACGTTTGAATTGCTGTAATACACGTACAAAATACGTGATAGAGTGTGTTCCATTAAAACTAGGAACGTGTTCGCAGAATCCGAAATAAAAGCAGTGTGGGGTCTGTGAATGATTCTGGTTCCTCAGTGTGTCGGTAAAAATTTTGTAATTCGATCAAATTAAGCAAAATAATTGCAATTATATGTTTGGTCTTCCGTTTAATAATAGTTTTACCAGTTTTTTTTGAGTGTTATTTGGAAACTGTAATAGGTCTATATAGCACATCACCATCCTACCCAAAGGTCAATAACTACAGATTTCTTTGGCGCTTAAGTGTTATTCTAAGAATATTACCGGAAAACTCGGTCTGTCTCGTTTAGTATGTGCTTACGTATGTAAGTATTCAATCGTAATTCCAGATGATCTTGTCATTTCAGTCTATATCTAGATATTATTTGAATGTTAAAATATTTAATTTTTTATCTCTTAGCGGGATTAGTGATATCACGCTCCTACAATCATACAACCGCAACTAAAGAATTCATGCAATTATTTCGTCGTAGTATATGGAGGCCGAATTTGCATTCACAATACTGCAATAGGACTACACCCATAGTTGCTTTCTGTCCTCTAAATATAAACTTCGGCTCTAGCTAACAAAACGAAATTATTGTTTTCATTATCCGATGAACGTAATTGTATAGATCAAGTATATTTCGTTTATGTCACACTACTACATGATTCGGCCGTCCAGATCAGTCATCATCAGGTCCATCTTAATATTATCATCCCATCTACGCCTGGGTCTTCCAAGTGGACTCTTTCTCTTAGATTTCCCCACCAAAACCCTGTATGCAGCTCTCCTCTCCCCCATACGTGCTACATGCCCACCCATCTCATTCTTCTCGATTTGATCACCCTAATAATGTTTGGTGAGAAGTACAGACCGTTAAGCTCCACATTATGAAGTTTTTCCACTTCTTCTTCTTCTTCTGCAATGGCACTAGAGTCCATTTCGCACCATTGTCTCCTAAGTGGATTTCTTCTACTTTTTTGACCTCTCATTCCAATTTGTAATTTTGCATTCATTAACATCTGTTTGTACCCAGTCCCACCGTCTGTGTTTGGTCGTCCTCTTCAACGACTTCGTTGTGGATTATTATTAAATATTTGACTTACTTTTCTTTTACTATCCATTCTGTTAAAATGACCAATCCAATTCAAACACTTAATGTAATAAATGAAAATATATCTAACTTTCCAAAGGGCTGCATCATTTCTTTATTTCATCACTTTCACCAATTTTCATTTACTTTAATTCCCTCAAACCTTTTCTTAAAGATTTACTTTACAAAGCAGCCATTCATTTAGCAGTATCTTCATTCAGTGTCTAAGTTTCTGTTGCCACTGTTTTTATCAAAGTTTTATTGAATTTTATTTTTCTGCTCTGAGTATTGATCAGCTCTTTAGTAGAGTAGAAGTGCCTGATATGCTCTAATTGCATGCATAATTCTTTCTTCAAACTCTGGTTTTAATTCATTTTTATTTTTAGAATTGGACCAAGATATGTATGGTCTTTTATTATTTCAAAATTGCATGTAACAAGTTTTACGTATTCATATTCATTGTAAGGTTTTCGTGATACTATCATAAATTGTGTCTTTTTTTTTATGAATTTATAATCCAGTCTTATTCGTTTGTTTGACACGTGGTGTAAATACTTCTTCAATATTTTGTAATCTTCTTCCCATTAAAAACACATCATCATCATCATCATCATCATATGCCAAAATTTCACTACATTTAGCAAGTATGTTTCTCTGTGTTTCTACTTTAGATAGTGTAATTGCAGTTTTCGAAACTATATTCAACAGCAAAGGAGAAATTTTATATTCTTGTCTCAAACCTTTGTTATCTTCAAATTCAGAGGAAAAATGTCCACGAATTTTTACCTTAGCATACATTTCATTAGGTAAAATTCTGCTTAATGTAACTATTTTTTTGGGGGAAACCTAGTTGATGCATTTCACTCTTTATTTCCCTTCTACATACAATGTCATATGCTGCTTGAAAATCGATAAAAATGTGATGTAGATCTATATTTTATTCTCGACATTTTTTTTAATATTTTGGTCATAGTAAAAATTTGAGCAGCATGTGATCTTCACTTTGAAAGCCTCCTGGATATTCTCCTATTGTTTCCTCAGCATAAGGTACTAATTTTCATCATCATCATCATCATCATCATCATGTTCCTGAAGGGTTAGGCGTGTTTCCTGTTCCTTGATCCTCAAGACGAAGTTGGTCCCTCCATCTCTTCCTCTATCGTCCTATGTTCCGCCGTCCTTTTGGTTTATATTGTAGTGCTTCTTTTGGTAGTCTGTTTGTGTCCATCCTCTGTACATGTTGTAGCCACTTTTTCTTGTACTGTTTTATTTCCTTTACTATGTTCTGTGCTCCCATTTTTTGCCTAATACATTGATTATTTTCTTTATCTAGTTTTGTTATTCCAAGTAAGTGTCTCAAAAATTTCATCTGGGCTGCTTCTAAAAGTTGTTCATCTCTTTCTTCAGTACCCAAGCTTCACTTCCAAATTTCAATGCTGCTTTAGCTGTAATGTTGTGAATTCTTAACTTTGTTTCTTTGTTCATTTGTTTTCCAAAATGTCTCTGTATAGTTCCATTTATTTTGTTATATGTTTGCAATTTATCTCCTAAATCGCTTTTGTATTCTGATATGCGATACCCCAAGTATTTAAAATCTGTTACTTCTTCAATAATATTGTCATTTATCACAATTATTAATAAGGTACTAATTTTATATATATAATATATTTACCAGAATTTTATATGTTATATGTTGCAATATAACTGCTCTATAATTATTGGACATTGCCACATCCCCTTTCTTTTGGATTGGACACATTATGCCATATTTCCACCCATTGTGAGATGATCTCCTACTCCCATATTTTGGAACTGAGTTCATAAATGACCTTCTTGAGATCCTTTTCTCCCTCCTTAATAAATTTGGCTGGAATTTGATCATGTCCAGTTGCTTTTCTATTTTCCAATCAACTTATTGTCATCCCTGTGTCTACATCATTTGGTCATTCAAGATATGGTTCTGCAGTTTGTATGCACATTCTCCACTGTCCTTGTCAGCTCCATCTTACAATTCACAGTGTTTCTCATAAAATTCAAATGGCCTTTGCATGGCTTTCTCTTTGTTCCTTACTATGTTATCTTCCTTGTCTCTAAACAGTAATGTCTGTGGTTTGAACCATTTTTCTATGACTCTTCACTTCTTGATAAAGTGTCTTTCTTTCATTGTTATTATAAGCAATTTCCATTTCACCCAGCTTTGATTTAAACAATACTTTCTTTTTTGTCTAAATGTTTTATGTACTTCTTTTCTTTTATCTTTATATTCTTGCTCCTGTTGTCTGGTATTTCTGTGAATCATTTTGTTGCAAGCTTTCCTTATCTTCTACTATTATTTGACATTCTTCATCAAACCAACTCTTGCATTGCGATTTTCCTATTTTCCTATTATTTTTCCAGCTGCTTCATATATCTTTTTTTCTTTTCTCTTCCTTTCTCCCTCCCTCCCTCCCTCTCTCTCTCTCTCTCTCTCTTATTTTGTTCCATATTTAATTTGTATCTTCCACTCATTCTGAGTATTTTGTAGATTTGCTGTTACCTTCTTGATGAATTCTTCTTTTACTTCTTTCTTACTTAGTTTACCAATATCCCATTTCTTTATTTTACTTTTCTTAGTCTTCTCACTTCTTTTAACCATTATCCTGCTAACATAGAGAATATGGTGAGATACTAATAATGCCAGCAAATGGCAGATGGGATTTAATTCGACATTTAAAGTGTTAATTTTCAATCAAATTTTGGTGCTCACTAAAAATGGTCGGATTCCATTTCAGTATCTGTCATATTTCCACATCACAAACATTCATACAGTGTTTTCTTTCAACCAATGTGATCTATCTGGTTGCATATTTTGTTGTCAGGGGAGCTCCAGGTGGCATTGTACTTGTCCTTGTGTTTATAACCAAGTTCCTATCACAGCTAAATCACTTCCCAGTGCAGAATTTGTTTTCCATTATCATTTCTTTTGTTGTTAAGGTTGTGTCCTCCACATGCAGGACATAAATAGGACTACTGTCCAACTTTAGCATTGAAGTTCACTAGTAATGTTTTTGTGTCATAATTGGAAACTGCAACACATAACTTTTCCAAAGAACTATAACATTCTTCTTTGACTACTTCATTTTTTTTTCAGTTGAGGCATCTGTTGATATCAATGTCTAATTGTAATATTTAAGTTTAACCATACTTTTATAAATTCTTTCATTTACAGGTTCAAAATCTAATAATTTATCCATAATATGTCTACTAATATAAAATCTTGTTCAAAATTCATGTTTTGCACTTTTATGTCTCCTACATAAAACCTTATAATTCTTTTTCATGACTGTTCTTTTTTCTGTCCATCTAATTTCTTGCACAGCACAATTTATACATATCCACTTCTCCCATCAATTCATTCATTGCTCCCGCTCTGTACAATAGGCATACTTTCCAAGTTGCTATCCTAATATCATCAATCCATTTCCAATGTCTGGGTCGATTCCAATCAGTCTGACACTTATGAAGTCACAATTTAGGTTTCTTAACTCACAGCATTTTCACCGTGCCAGGTTGTTAGCTTGTCATCCAACTCCCAACCAGGTGGGCCAGTCCACTAAATTTATAAACCCTGGGAGAAGGTTGGATTTAACCTTGAAAGCAGGATGTTGTATAAAATTTTGAATGTAGTTAACAAAAGTGATATGCCTTTATAATTACTACAATCTGTTTTATCACCCTTCTTATAGATAGGTACAGTGATCAACACCTTCCACTCCTCAGGCAGTTCCTATTTATTTCAAATAGAATTAATAAGTTTGTGAATCTCAGAGTGAATTTTTCTACCCCTACATTAATCATTTCTGCTGGGATTTGATCAATACCTGGTTATTTGTGTCTTTTTAGCTCTTCAATAACCATCTCAAACTCAAAGTCACTTGGCTCAGGCACTAGTGGTTCTGCTGTAAGTTTTTTTTTTTTTTTGTCTGCCTAACATAATTAACACCATGTACATTAAGTAGCTAAGAAAAATGGTTCCTCCAAATAGTGAAAATACTGTGGTGTAACCAAATCACCCTTCTCATCATTTACTATATTAGTTCTAGGCTGATAATCCTTAAAGTCATTGATGCCCCTATAAAGTCTCAGATATTTTTTATCTTACTAGTATTTTCAAGTTCATAAATTTTAGGTTTCAGATATTTCTTCTGTTTGTCCTTAAATGTCTGCAAGCTTCACGTCTCACATTGTTCAGATTATCTACATTGCTTTGGCTTGGATCCCATACCCACTGCATTGTAGCCTGCTTCCTTTGATCTAAAAAACCTAAACATTCTTCATAAAACCATAGTTTTTGCTGCTTCAATTCGTGCAGACCTAGACTCATTTTAACTGAGGTCTTAATATTCTTTTTAATGTTCTCTCAAGCCTTATTTATGTCCTTGCCATCACTTAAGTTCTCCAAAGCTGCAAACCTGTTTGTAATCTCAATCTGATAATGTGTCCTAATCTCCAGCTCATTTAGCTTCCTGCGATTAAATCTTTCCCCATCAAACTTCTTCCCTAAATACAGCAACCACCAGATAGTCATCAGTATCACAGTCAGCTCCCCTGAAAGATTGTACATCGCACATTCGAGTACACTGGAATACCATCTCCTATCTGCCATTCTGTGAACATTCGGTTTGCGAGTTTTCCTGTCAGGAGAGGTCCAGGTGTATTTATTTAAGTTTCGGTGTGAAAACATCATGCTCTTTACAAATAGATTTTTTGATGTGGCAAAGTTTACAATTTTAGCACCATTATTATTACTATCCTGATGTAGACTCTCATTTCCAACTGTCGGTTTGAAAATATCCTGTCTCCCCAATTTTACATTAAAGTCTCCTTCATGTGGTACTTGGGAAAATGATCGAAAATTTGCTCCAATTCCACACAAAAAATTATTTTTTTAGTTGATGCATGCGTATTCAAAGTAATGATGTTACACCAGCGAACTCTCAGAACTATATATGGCATCCTACCACTAACAAATTCTACTCTCTTAACTTTTGATACTATTCTGTGGCCTACAAAACATTTTGTTCCCAAGTGATGATTTTCGTTTCCTTTGCCATAGAAAAAAATAAAATCCCCTGCTCTTATAGGTCCCTCTGTGTCCCACTTAACCGTCTGTACATCCCCTAAATCTAATTTATGTCTTGCTAATTCCCTGGGTATTGTCGAAAGTGAACCTGACCTATAGAGGCTCCTTACATTCCATATACCAAATCTCATGCCCTTTTTCCATTGTGTATGTCGTTCTTAAGGATCAGTCCAGGCCCTAGGAACGTGTATCCGTTTCCCATCAAGGCCAGGTTTTATGGTGAGGGGTTGTTAGCACTTCGCCCAACCCGGAAGCTGGAGGACCAAAATTGTCGGCTGTCCAAGACTGTTTATGTAATATATTCGCTGCAATTGGAGGCCATTCTTCCATCCGCAACCTAAGGACTCTCCATGCCATGGTGATAAGGACGCAAATATTATGTAAGGATTTCCTATTCAAGATAATTTTAAACCAAGGCACGATATTTTACGTCAGTATTTTTACTGCGCTTGATACTACAATAACGAATACAGATTGCTTAAATCTTCCACTACGTATTTTACCTGAATTTATCTTATTTTATTATATTACAGTTTTATATTTTAATATAAAACATGGGATTGTACCAAAGGTCTAGTAACATAACATATATAAGTCCACGTTACTTATTGCTCCATTTTCGGAATAATCATTATTATAATTATTTTATAACAACTTTGTACCTAATGTTGGTAAGGACAGGTCTCTCCCCTTCACTCTTTTTGTGTGTCCATGACCTACCAGATAATGGCTGACCTGGACAGCTGAAACATGTAGTAGTGTTAAATACACCAAATATACAAGATCTGTATAGTTGTGATTGTCGGAAAAGAAAGGTAAACATTTGATTAATAAATATACAATTGGACGATGTCACCTAAGTTTAGCTAACATACTTAAACTTTACGTTTCTTATAACATTTCAAACTGCTGCTCTGACGATTTTTAATTTTTGAGTGGTGGCAATAATAGTTTAGTTGTCTGGTATACAAATGTTTATCCAGGAAGTGAACTTAAATGTCCCATTTCAACGTTTAGTGTGTAAGTCTTCTCTTCTCACTTGCATCCAGCCTTTTCACTGAATACGTCATATTTCTTGGGAATATACTTTCTGAGATAAGTTCCAATTGTCCAAGTGAGTTCAATGCCAGACTAAACTACGAACTCGCTATATACTGCATGTTACAGTGACATCACTATTTACCTCATGGTTCCAAACACTTTTAGAGCTCAGATATTCAGACCCAATCATTGTGTTAATTTCGTGGCGTCAGTAAGGACTACAACTTACTTTTCTTCTGATGGAATGGTGTAATTACTGCATAACTCTTGATAACAGAGACCTTTTAAACCTACTTCATGCCATGGGCTTTAATGGGCACATGAATTTAATTTTTGCACATTTTTGTCGGACATTTATTTGATAGTAAAACGTAAATCCTGGTAACGCTATCGCTATTTATGTTTTTTTTTAGTAAGTGTTGTTACGTGTTGTTCATCTGCCCCATTTATCTTTATTTATTTGTCTTCAATCCGAAAGGTTTTCTTGCGTCATGCTCGTATTATCTTCCCACCCACTTCTTTCCCAATATTCCCTTGTATTTACTTCCTTTTAGGTAGCGGAATACTGTAGTCATTATAGCGTCTAGAGACAGGTTGGACGGCCCGTGATCTAATCCCAGTAGGGGTAAGTTATTTTTTTCTTCTCCAAAACCGCCCCAATTCAGCCTCCTATGTGCTGAATATCGAGTAGTTTCCCAACGGCAAAGCGGCAGGGGAGTGAAGTGGATCACTCATCTCCATCTATTGCCGAGGTTATAAATGAGGGAAGCTATAAATATACTCCCCTGCAAGCATTCATGGTGTAGATAGAGACAAATTTAAGTATTTTTTATTCCTGCGTTCTTAAAAGTTAGCTTGCTACTGACACTATAATGCAAAGGCTTCCCTGGAAAGCTCAGCTAGATAAAAACGCTCCCCACTTTATGAAAAATTGATATTTCTTCATTGTGTTTACAAAATTTCGTCACTGATACCTATTCCGTACTAAAGGAATCCAATGTAAACTCGTACTTCATATTTAAAATTGTTGTTATTAACTTCCTCTCTTTCAACATAACTCTTCCAAAGGGCACCCAATTGGTTTTCCCACAATATGTTGTGTGTTGTTTGCTTCTTCTTTTCCCTTGTGTGTTCCCACATTCCTCGTACATCTACCCTCCTTTGTTAACCAAAATAATGTTTAGTGAGGACTACAAATGATGCAGTTCGAGTCAATGAAATCTCTCCAAATTAAAGTGTCTGGTCACTGTGACCGATAAAAATAAGGTATTCACATACCGCAACTTATATCAACTGATCAAACAAATTTATATTCGACATTGATTCTGAGTTTCTTAACGCGATAGACATTCCAATGACTTATCTCACGCAATCTCTGGTCATTGTGGGGTCGTCATTTATTTTTTGTTTCTACACTGTATGTATTGGGGAAGTCGCCTATTATGGGGAGGTTTCCTAATTTCAGGAAGTGTTTTATTTCATACCAGGAGGTGCTGCGCTCTGTACTTAAGAAAGTAAAGCATTAAGCAGATGTGGTTATTAATTGTAAAATCACATTTATATGGTCAGTTTTCAAGACTTCGATACTGACTGGGTTTCTTTGTTTTGGTGCGCTGTGAAATTTTTGCTTATCCCTAAACTGTAACTCATGAGCCTCTGAGGTAAGCTTTTCTTCCGAATTAGTTTAGTGCTCGTTTCTTCGTTAAGTGTAATCTTAAAACCTTGCTTTTTTTATAGGTGCAATTTTAGGCCCTTCTCTTTTATTCACCCATTTTTTCGAGCACCTTTTTTTCGGCTACTATGGGGATGACTGAAGAGCATAATATGAGGCTCCCAATATTAAGAAGTCAGTATCTTGTGAATTATTCCTTCTGGGTTATATAATACATGTATTATAGATGACTGGAAGGAAAAAATGGGACTCCGAAAGGATGAAGGCAGCTATTGAGACTATAAGGAACAAGTAAATGGGCAGTTACAGAGCGTCCAGAGTTTTCAACTTACCACAAACAATACTACAACGTTATGTTACAGACCAGCAGAACAGTTGAAGTGAAGCAATGAAAACAAAACTGGGAAAGAAACGAGTTCTTCCTTATGAAGTAGAAAATGATCTGGCTAAGCACTGTCTTTTGATGGAAAGAAAGGTTCTGGCTTGACAATGGCAGAGGTCATGCATCTCGCTTACCAACTTGTTGTAAGAAACGGAATTAAAACCCAATTTTGCAAGAGAAATGAAAAGAGTTGAAGGAAGTGGTTGAAAATTTTCAAGAAATTTCATATACAGCCCCTGAAGGTCTTCACTCCCAAGAGAGAGGGGTTTCACTCCTGAATCATTAGATCAGTTTTTTTTAACCTAAGAACCCGCTATGTACATCATTCAACATAATTCACACACAAAGAACCTGAAGGTCATTAATTTAGTTCGAGATAGTTATGTTGACACCATTTCCTCCCACCTCACAAAAGCCACAAAATACAACCCTTTGATGAAACTTTCATGGGGGCCCCTGAAAACATTCTACTGCAAAAAAATTGAAAAATAGCTACGTTAAAACGTAGGACGAGTTGTCGCCGTCTATGAAGTTGGCGAACATTTCGGCAATGCATAGAAGCGAGCTGAAACAGGCGAGATAGCGGCTAATGGTTTCAGGGCGACAGAACTTTTTCCCTTGTGACAAGAACATCTTACGGCCACACGATTTCCGTCCAACCTCAGAGGACACAGATGTTGCTCCTGTGAATCATCCTGCTTCGGTGAAGACCAGCTATCAGCCATTATTCAGTTCCGTTAATTTTTCGCCGTTCACTTCTGTTCAGGCTCTCCGAGCATCACATGTGCCAAACCTGAACCTAAAGTTAAATAAAAGTGGTGCAACAGCAAAGAAAATAACGAGTTCACCTTAAAAAAAATTTGTTGGGGCAACTCAGAAAATCAAACAGGCAACTAAATCCAAAACCAATCGGCTTGTGTCGAATGATCTTATTAGGCCTTCAAAAAGACAGAAGAGAAGGGTTTGCCGGAATCCAACTCCGTCTGACACTCCATCAGATTCGGACCCTGACCTACCTGTTCCTTGCGCTGACGATTCGACGAAAGAATTGGAACAAGACGCTGATTGTGTGCACTGTACGGGTCGTTTCTCTGAAGAACACCATGGAGAAGAGTGGATACGATGTGCGAAATTTACAGATGGGCGCACACACTTTGTGCTGGTGTGGAGGAAGATTTTGTTCGTGAGCCTTGTCAGAGATAAACACGGCTTTGTATTTAGTTTGTATCCTATGTGTTTGTAATTTTTTATATTCTGTAAATATTCTTTGTACTTTCTGTGTAAATTATTCACCGCCTCGATTTAGGAAAATATGTACGGCTAATTAGGGGATATGAAGCTTTTAAGGAAAGGAATTTTACACACGTTTTTCTTTTCCTAATTTACTATGTTTATGTAACAACTGTCTGCACATTAATCAATGAAGTTATACTTGTGTTTTGAAACGTTTTACGACTTTCTTTCTAAGTTTAATAGCAGTTTTTAACCCCCCCCCCCCCCCCCCCCAAAAAAAGATAACCCCCCCCTTTTTTTTTTTATATAAATTATTAATTATATTTTTCTTTTTTTCTTTTTTTTTTTTTTTTT
>Ga0123354_10011512_pt1 | contig 13679 bp, 11 predicted proteins | sample TergutLab28metaG_2_FD_97872 | JGI IMG/M metagenome (GOLD analysis project Ga0123354, IMG submission 97872) | Labiotermes labralis P4 segment gut microbial communities from Petit-Saut dam, French Guiana - Lab288 P4 | ecosystem: Host-associated > Arthropoda: Insects > Digestive system > Gut ... | reverse complement strand
TTTATGGTGCGTTGAGGGTGGGAGCCACTGTGACCACCCCAAACAAATAGGGGGGGGGGGGGGGGGAGGTGTGAGGATTTAATTCCGGCACCAAAGGGTTAAAATATCAAAATCCTGTTTGAAATCTGGGTCACCATCAAGGAAATCAATACCAAGGATCATTATCCTCAACTACATTTGTATTTGTAGGTGAACAGCCCATTACAGAACTCCTAAGACTATGGCAGAATATATAGTTAACTTTTGTAGTGAAGCAATGCACTAACAGAATAGAGTATAAGTGGGGTTACTTCTCTCAACACTAGAACACGTACAGTATGTACCTTAAAACATTATTATTGTTACTGAATAAGATGAATAATATTGAAAGTTATACCCAGGGCAAAACTAGGTGGATGAAAAGGTAAAGGGGTGATTAAAGGTAAAGGTAAAGTGATCCCGTTACAGGCCCGGTGTGGCCCAGATGGTGAGTAGTAGAGGTATAGCTCTACTCTACCATGACCGCGGCACTAGAAGGGCCGCACTTTACCCCCGGGAAAGATCCAGTACCCATTTCGCAGGAGGCTGGGTGGGCCCCAGGGCCAGTCTGGATGGGCGGAAAATCTCATCCCCACCAGGATTCAATCCCAGACCGTCCAGCCTGTAGTCAGTCACTATACTGACTGAGCTACCCGGCCCACAAAGGGATGATTAGGTGTGGTGAAAATAAAGAGGTGTCACATATTTCCACATTTAAAATACATATTCTCCCGTATGCGTAAGTTTACTTCACTGTAAAATATACAGATACATTTGTATATAGGCTATATACATATTATTACAACAGGTAAACCAAATAGATACTAAGACCACTCAGTCCCAAACTGTGTTCTATAAACCTCTTTCTGTCCATTACATTTGTAGTGGCTACATGACTTTCATAGATTTTAGACATATTTTAGGGTCATGTCATGTTGTTGAAATATTACTAAATGTTTAATTACAAACTATAGGCTTTATAGTAATTTCATTTTATGGTCATGACACACAAAAGATATTTCTTCCCTCGATAACTTATCACATACAAATACCACAACTGGCTTTCAATTGGTCTATCTCCGTTGTGCTTTAGAAATTATACTGCACAAAAAGTTCTCCATTTATTTCACTTTGTTTTACTGCAACATGTTTCAGCCACTATGTGTGGTCATGCTGAGGCAGTCCATATTAAAAGTCATAAACAGATTACACCAACAGGCAATCCCACATAAAATAAACTGTGGCATCCCAGAGTTTCCCATAGAACATTAAAATTATGTACCTATGAAGAGTCCTACAGGTTTGAAAGTCCTGATATTTTCCCCATGTAATACATCAATCCATAATCTGGATGTTGTTAATATCCTAATAAATGACTGGTCTCATTCATCTCCATGGATGTGTAGTTTTATTCTAAGGTGAGTGTTTATGTTATTCAAAATTTGTTTTCTAAATCAACAGGTAAGTGCTGATCTGTCTTTATTATGTAATAATTACACTCATTTTTTTTAAGTTCTACAGAAAAACTCTGGGATTCCACAGTTTATTTTTAATCAGAAGTATTCGGGATTGTACATTTTTGTATTCTGTTCCTGATTTTTAACCATGAAGGCCTGAGTATTGCCACATGTAACAGCCACAACTTGATACATCTAAATACAGAGTGAAATAAAAGGAAAATTGGTGTACAAACTGTATAATATATCCAGCTTTCTATACTAGAATTGACACTCTGCGAATGTCATGGTTGAGGGTTATCATTCCTGCTTCATATTCACAGAGATCTCAGGTTTTATCCTCATTTCACCAGTTGGCTACAGTGATTTCGTTTTTCATGGTGTCCCTCATTCTCTCCATAACAATGGAGATGTTGAGATTCAGTATTTTTAAGACCAAATAGGCTCCATGGTTAAACACATATTGGGAAATACAACTGTACTCTTGTTTGTAACAGACAAAAAATAACAGTGAGTCAACTTAACGTCATCTCTGATTGGTTAAGTAAACACGATGAATGTGGAAACTGTAACATATTTCATGACATCACGTGCCATACAAGTCACAATATAGCGGTCTGCATGAGTTAGAGTTAGAAAGGTTGGTCAGTCCAGACCAATGACCATTTGATTTGGTCTACATCCAGCTTGTTCTCAAAGGACCATTTTCATAAAACAAACATACCTCTTTTACACTAATCTGATTTTGAGACCAAGTATGTAACATCATGAATAGCTAATTATTTGTCCATATCACTTATTTATCATCTCCAATTCGTAGCCTCCCTTATATCACCATTAGCATCATTATTCCAACAGTAAGAATTGTGTTCCGGTAGTCATGCTTTTTAAGTGATATGATTTTCATCTACAAAAATTCCTTCCAACTTACTCTGTTTCTCCCAGTACTAACATTTTAAAAACTTATTCACTATGCTGTGCCTCTAAGTGTGTAAATCAAATAATGTCTATGCCTGTTTACCAGGATTATCACAATGACAGGTTATATAAGAGCAGAACTCTTTTCAAGCAAAAAAGAACAAAACTTAAAAATTTATCAGAATTTATCTTGGAAATTAAAACCTTCATATGTAATGTTTTGCCCATGTTCACAAATTTTCTGCTCATAACTTGAGTACCTGAGTAAGTTGGTATACAGCAGTCTGGATTTAATGTTGCCCCAAACATCAACAACTTACCATTTTACAAATACTACAATAATTATTTGATAGCAGGTTATAAACATATTTTTGGATTACAGATTAATAACATGATACCACTCTTTAATAGCTTGAAGCAAAATGAGAAGCTCCCAAAAATGGTCAATGTTTGACCAGAAAGACATATCAGAAATATTATAAACATCACAAGTAATTACAACATCCCAGTAATTTTACTACTACTTGGGTATTCATTCCTTACACCAAGAAAAATTATGTTCATAGTAAAAGAGTTTGTGTTAAACTGGCTCTAGTACTATTTCTTTTTTTTAAATACATATATATCTGTGTGTGTGTGTGTGTGTGTGTGTGTGTGTGTTTGTGCATGTATGGGTGTGCATTGGTGTGTGTGTGTGTGTGTGTGTGTGTGTATGGTGGGTGTGTGGGTGGGGGTGGGTGTGTGGGTGTGTAATTGAAAATAATTTCTTACTTGTTGCTACAACAGAGTATGAATTTTTTAATGTGTCTTGAATCCTACAACAGATGGACAGACCTGGATTAACATTTTTTAATATCAGTATTGTTTGTGAGCTTTGTCAATATAAACATTTGCACTAATCATTAATAAAGTCAGTTTACTCTGAAAATGGAAGTGCTCAAAATTACTACTCATCACCTACAAATACGCTATCACCTACTCTTATGGTACCAGTATTATAAAGTCCCAGGTATATTCCAAATGCAGGAGAATTGTCTTCAACTTTACGCACAACTGGATCTATCACCTTCCGGTATCTGTAAAGGAGAGCAGGTAACACTGTATGACTGTGCTGAAACAACACATGTAGTCAATGCCCACTGTTGCAACGTACAACTGCATTATCACAGATGCAGGACTGCTAACCAAGTCCTACTGATACAAGCATTACATAGAGTGAAGGAAATAACACTAGAGATTTCCAGAAAGTGACTCTTGGTCATTTAACCATTTCAAGTACAGAGATACTGAAATACTACAAAAAAAAAAAACAAGTAATGGCAGTAAAATAGTTGCATCTGTAGCAGAAGGAATGTCACTCCCTAATAAAAAAGAACTTGAGTCATAGAAGTACATCTAGCAAAACTCTTGTGCAGAAGATATTAGTACTAAAATTTAATCAAGTTCTAGTGCCAACAGCAATAACTAGTGCAATTTCTATATGCCTGTCATGTTGTCAGTAACTTAAAGACTATAGGCGTAAAAAGTGTAATGATAGGATGATTGATGTATTACAAAGGATGTGGAAGGAAACGGTCATGACGTAATCGAGATAGTACTCCAGGATTTGTTCGGATGGGCTCTAAAAACCAAGTAACACCTCAGAAAAGTTGAAAGCCTGGATGAGATTAAAAGAGCACATCTCCCACATACAAGTATAGAATGTTACTGCTATACCAAGTCATTTGGCATGACTACAATTGAAGCAACTTCACGTAACAAATACTACATATTCTATCAGTGTATTTCATGGGTAGGCTACTGATCAGTTTGTCAGCCTGACAGGTTTTTCTTTGTTTCTGTCAGTTTTTCCAGATGTCAAGATCATCTGTAAAATAATCATGACTGCTTCCCCATCTCATCATGTGCAATTCATTCATAATCAACCTACTATCTCTTTGTAGTTCACATACCAGTAAAAAGCATAAACCAATCAATGAATCGATCAATCAGTACTTGCTGAATTTAGACAACATTTGGCCCCATCACGCATTGAAATCACACTGCATACTACAACAAAACAAAACTATTACTACTGTGAATATTGCACAGGTACTTAGACATTACTGAGTAAATGAGTTGAAGTGCTAACAGTTGTAACATAAAATCTGGGACATACCCAGCTTGAATACTGGCCAAGAAACCAACTATTGTGACTGAGGCTTTTGTGGTTTCCCTGAGTCTTTCTATGCAAGTGTTGGGATAGTACCTCAAATTAGACTATGATTCCTTCCTTGGCACATACTTTTCAATTCATTAATTCACTAATCATCCTTATACTGGATGCTAAATTTTCTGAGCTAATGACAATGTCTTTAACTAAACCATAAATAAATATATACTTGAAAATTTTAGGCAAAACATATATTATTACTAAGTTCTAATTCAACTTAACATACCATTACTGTAGACACAGACAGATGAAAAATAAGACAAAAAACAAGAATTGCTAAAGAAGCAAAAATTATCACTTGTCAGATAAAACAGTACTCCTATGCAACAGGCCTGCTACATTTGGTATTTGAATTACTGATCCTAGAATTAAAGTTGAATAAATCATGTATGCACAGAAATAATTCATATATAATTTTTTACACATACACATAATTACTTCATTGTGTGCTTGATCACTTTGTTTACTATTCCAAATTCTTCTTTTAGTATTATGGAGGTACTGCAGGGTTGTGTTGGACTGACAACTACAGTACCACACACATATATATAAATATTTATTAATGTCAAGATTTGTCGTACAGTCTGACAAGTGAGGTCGCGGCTTACTTGCTGTTACTTTATCGTCTGCTGTTGAGTAGTGTTGATCATGGTGTAGAGCTGCTTGCCATGTCGTGACAAGGCCTCCGGTAGGCCGCGGGCGATGTTGAACCACCAGTCACACGGTTAGTTTGCCGGAGGTCTGAGGTGGAGTTGAGGGGGCTGCGACTGTGTTGAGTGCTGCTGCAGGATGCCCAGCAAGCAGTCGTGTGCCCGGTCCACAAGACTACGTGGCCGGGCAGTCAGGCGTCTTATCTCCTGTCTTGATGAGTCCTTTCTTGATGTTGCTTCTTGATGCAGGCATTGACTGTATTCAGGCTGGAAACGTGGCCATTTTTATACAGGTCACTGCTGGTCAGCCTGCTCTGCCATTGGCTGGTTGGCAGGGCTGATGGGTGTGGCTTCCAGAAGGTAGTTCCGCTTGTCAGGGGCCGTTTTCTTTGTTCGTAGAAGTAGACAGAGAAGGAGGGAGTGAGAGAGTGGTTTGCTGTGTGGGTTAAGCTGCTGTTGACTAGGTCGGTGTGTAGATTGGTGTACGGACAGAGGAAGGAGAGCTGTGAGGTGAAACAGGATTGAATAGGAGATGGAATGACATGTGGGTGTCCCCACAGTATTTTTACATTTTCTCTCATTACCTCTCCCAGTTTTATCTATTTACAAACAATATATGTATATATTTATCAGTATTCTACAAGTAGTCTTTTTACCCTCTGAGAGTGCGTAGAGGCTCTTGTTTTGGGTCCATAACAGCTGTAATTGGGTTGAGTGTTGTGAAAAGACATCTGAAAACAGAGAAACATATACTCAAAATAGCTACTATAAACTTCATGAACCAGAAATCACTTGAAAACATGTCCATGACAACGGTTGTTATGCTGAACCTCAAAACAGTCCGTCAGTCCATCAAAGTTCTGCAATATTCTGTGTTCAACATCAGTTTCCTATTTCCCTAATTTAAACATTTAATCATGAACAGGTATGTCCAACATAAGTTCCTCAGTTTTCACTACAAAGGTTAAAATCCCTATGAGAAAATTACATTATATACAGTCCCATTATTTTTGCATGAACAATTTTCTGCTAACACAAAACTGTTGTGAATTTAATACTTTTCATTTGATCACACAGTCTATTACAAACCTGGTGCATGGCTTAATATTCCTGAACACAGCTGTCTCACCAATCCTGATCCATTCCCATTTGTCCTCCTCATAGGGTATTGTTCCACTCACTAGGAAATTTGGTCTGAACTGTCTCGGTACAACGGACACGTCAGAAGAAGTTTTTGTCTTCAGGTCATTTACCGAAGATTCTGTCATCAGCATGAAGCTACATAAGTCTGAGTATGCCCCCTGTAAAGATACCAAATATTCTGGGAACATCTTACAACGTTTACTTTCCTTCAAATGTTTCATTTGTATGGAGATGCTAACAGGAATTACAAATTAACAACTATGCAATTTAACAGACTAGCACTGAACAATATCCTCTACTACACATACTAGGTGTTTGAAACTCATCACCAACAACTTCAAAACATCCCAGCATCATCATGTTTGTAACTGTCAATAACTAAACAAAAATTTCATACCAAATGTATATGTAAGCTCGACATTTACCTCCAAACATATTTTCACATACATATTTCATATGGTTCGTTATTATCGCTATGAAATAAAATGCTGAAATCAGATAATTATTTCAAAAACCTTATATTACACAAAAGTCAGGGACAACAATTTTGTGATGTTTATTTTTTATAATCTCCACATGTTCTTTTGCAGCTTCAATCATAAAGATATGGGCCCTTCTCCACCTCATTCACCTCATTCTAAAGCCCACCATTTATGAATAACAATCCATGTTTCAAAAGAGACTGGAAATAAAACACAAAATATCTTAACGTATGGACAAGAATGACAGAGTGGCATCCTCAATGTGTAAGAGGAATGCAGCTGACACTTAGCAGATTGGATATGATTTGGGTGACTCAGAAGGTATAACTATATGATAAACATGTCTGCCTTATCAAACCTTGTATCTGATAGTTGTATTACAAACAATTTTTTTCATCTTTTTGGTTGGACAGTAGAAAATGCACATTTGGTTATGGCCTGCAACAGTCAGAAATTACCTTTCAGTGTCTATTCAGCATCACATTACAAGGAAACGTTAGCACATTACACTGGTAACATGTGACCAGTACTACCCTTTTAAAAAAACTCAGTACAGAATGACAGAACAATAACATCAAGCCTCAAGTGTGATTTCTCTTCAGGATAAAATGAGAAGTAGAATAGTACATAAATTGTCCAAAGGTTACCAAATCACTCTTTCGAAAAGTCTTGTAACACTGTGTAAATTTCTTGAGTGCAGCCCTTCGTGGAGCTGGATCCACCAGGTGATATCCCAAACGCATTCCACAGTCTTGATTCAACAAGTACTTAGACAGCCACTGTGCTGCTTTGTTACCGCAATCAACAGTTTCCACCACATCACCAAACCAAAATCTATACAAAAACAACAGGATAATGATTTTTAATAAACTGTCAAGCTTTAACTTTTCATCTTAACCCCCTGTAGACTTAAAGGAAGTCTGTCCAATGGCATCTTATCAACTGTACAACTATCCCACCAGTCAGTTGTGTTAAACCTCTTCAGGTAATTTCCCCCTTTTAGCCATGTAAGTCAATTCTGTCGAACATTTTAAAAGAGTGAATCTGAGACATTGCCTGTAAGACAATACTGAAAAGAGATCATAAGAAACCAACTCTATAGCACTGTACTCCTTTGTAGCCAACATTTATTCAGCTCATTAAGAAATGTCTCTTCTTATGCAACCCAAAGGTTCACCACTGTCATAGTAAATATACCATACAAAACGCGTGCCTTCTACCTTGGCTTCTACAACACATTTACCTGTACCACATTTCAGTGGTGACTATTTAATCACTCCCTAACTTGTCCACAATAGACCCAAAATACACAGAAAACCACCCTCTTCTACCAAGGAGCTCCCTCCAAGCAATATATGTAGCTGATGGATATACACAGAATTGCACCCCATTCACATACAGCGAAGGTGAAGAAAAGTGTCTGTTATGTATGTATTTCTGGCACCTCTATGGCTCCATGAATAGGTGAACACAACATGTTACACATGTCTCTTAATATATATAGGATAACTTTTAAAATCACACAGAAAGTGTTAAATGGACCAATGGGTGCGTATGACATTTCTGACTGAAAATGACCTCAAGGATACTAGCAGAAGGTATGTAGTCAACACAACTTAAACACTGAGGTGTATTTAATGAATGTGATGTTGCTGTGTGTTTCCATCACAGTCATTAAATACACCTCAGTGATTAAGTTGTGTTGACTACATACCTTCTCCTAGTTTCACACACACGACGGGGATGACACACTTCCTAGACCTCAAGGATAAACTCCCAAAGTTAAGACATTAAATCATGAATTACTTTCACTATGATTATAAGAATGTGTCTGTCAAATTGTTTATATGCCTATACAGTAATTTAATTTATCTGTAAATATGCTATAAAATTTCAAACTGCAATTAGTGATATCATAAATGTGATTTAATCCATGGTAATGTTTGTGTTTTGTGGGAAATGTGATGTAACTGCACTTTATTTGTAGGTATTTTCTAGAATGTGGTATATTGTACTCAGACCTGTCCTACACTCTGCTTTCAGAGATCTAAGGATTGGACTTATCTGTCCATCCCCATTCCTCATCCAAGACTCTACAAATACTTAACAGATTAAATTAAATTAAAAAACAACCATGATTTAAACAGTAGAAGAAGTGTGAAAAAATAGGGAGAAAATCAAAGATGGAATGAATAACAGAAAACAATAAAGAGAAAGATGCAGAATTAAACAGAAGAGCAAGTCTTCTCTCCATTGTCCTAACTTCTGAGTCTTACAAAAATATCTACAGATGAATAAAATTTATTACATCTAAAGCTTCAATTGTTACTTACTTCAAATGTGCATGTTTGTTACTTTCTGAAGCTTGTGGAACTTCGACTCGGAGTTCTGGCATATCAGGGGCTGACAGTTTCACAGCATCAGTACCATCTAGTGAAATACTAACAAGCACCATCTTTGGATAAGTTCGTCCTGTCTTGAACTCCTTGGTCTGCTCATCATACACAATAAAAAATCTGAAAATTTGGTTTACAATATATATGATGTACACACAGTAAATCCAACTAACTTACATGAAACACAGGAACCAAAGGGAAAGACAAGACTGTGACAGAAAATTTTCTACTGTCGTACTTGTCTATAGTTTGTATAATTTCCTTCTGTATGATATAAAGAGTATTGTTTAGTGGGATGCCAGACAAAAAGTGCACAGATGTTTCAAGGGTTCTAATCATCACCACCACCACCACCACTGTCATTATTTTGCTGCCTGCATTATTAGGATAGATGGACAGGGATGGATCCTCTTATGGTTGCTCAATTTTATGTTTTGTTGACCATGCATCTCGATATAATTGTGTAAAGAAAAACCAACTTGATGCACAACTTATTCTGTAATCCTGGTTGGTACAATCCAACCAGGACAACAGACAGTCATCTAAAAAGAATAATAAGTACAAACTGTTGTATACATACAGTTGTACAGCATGTTTGAAACATGATGGCACACGCGCAGAAACCAGATTTGGTCTTTCAGCGCAACGGACGAGTCCATTTAAATCAGCGGGGGGGTCAGTTCAGTCGACTGCTGGCAGCCGAGGTATGCACATTAGCGGTAGTAATGCTGGATACACCATGTTCTGAGGTAGAGTGCAAGACTACTGGCTACCCACTCCACTCGCATGTTTCCCCTTCACTTCCCCTACCGTGCATCACTGTGTGCCATCAGGTTTCAACTCAGCTGTACCTCCTGATGATGGGCCTAGATATGCCTGAAACATGCAGAGGTGGATGAAATATACTAAGAATAAGTAGTGCATCAATTTGGGTTTTCTTTACACAATCCTCTTAAGGGTTGACACCCTACTACCACACTACACAATACCACAATCCAAAAGACAGTAATTCTAAAACAACAATTCAAAACCTGTTGAGAAAGTATATATAGCTCTGGTAATACAATGGCAAAGTTATAGGCAGGGCAATCAAGAATTTTTTTTAGGTGAGACATCCCTGTTGTGTTGATAAATAGTAATATAGGTATATAATATATAATCTAACACAACTCCATTGAGTTGAGTTGACTATATATTACGTATCTTATATACCTATATTACTGTGCTACAAGCCAGAAGGTCGTGGGTTTGATTCCCGATGGTGTCATAGGAATTTTTCCTTGACATAATCCTTCTGGTCATACTATGGCCCTGGGATTGACTCAGCCTCTAACAGAAATGAGTACCAGGAATATTTCCTGGGGGTAAAGGCGGCCGGTGCATAAGGCTGACAACCTTACCACCTTCATGTGCTGACTGTCTTGAAATCTGGCAGCCTCAGCCTCCTGGAACCCATAGGGTCTGTCCAGGTATGTAATGGGATTGCTTTACCTTTCTGTATACCTATATTACCAAGAAATTAGGATTAAATGGAAGTGAAGCAAAAACTAACACTACTCAGTACATGAGGCAGAAATGTATAAATTGTAGCTTTGATAATAATAGCAAGATATTTTAACTGTGTAAAATATATACATATATATATAATCTAGAAGGAAGTATTAGTAACAAACAAGTTCATCCAAAACAGAAAAATGTTCAGGCCTCTGGGGAGTCTGTTACAAACAGGTTTTACTATAATAATGTTCTAAGCCATATCTGCTCAGTAACATGAACAGATACATCTAAAATAGCTTTGGGACCTACCTAGTTTCATATGAAGTGTGATTAAAGATTATCATTACCTCTGTCAGTTCCATGGTTATGACCACTTGTAAATTAATATTCACACTTTTGTCATACCCTTTTGTTGTAGTGCTAAGCATGATTATAATTGTATCTTGTCAGTAGTGGACAATCCATGGCCCTCAAGCCACATGCAAACTGGCAACTTACCTCTACACGCTGCCAGATATTTTGCCACAATTTTCACTTCAGAAAATAATGGCCACCCTCATATTCAGAGTCAAGTTACCTTGAACTTTAAGTAACATGTATCAGTGACAAATGCATGTGTTCATAATGACATATTCCAAATCTTCCTTAATGCAGATTTCAGTATATTAAAGACAAAGAACAGAAGGGAATGTTGCTCTGAAAGTAAAACGTTGTGCATCCCTATTTTATACAATGTTAATTAATTCTGAAACAAACCTATCTCTTAGTTTCATGGGACCATCATTGACTGTTTGAATTCCATACTCAGTACATTCTGCTTCCTGTAAATTTATTCCAGCAAATGACTTCACAGGAAATAGAGTAAGTTCTGACAGCTCCCCAACACGTCGCCATTTTCTTGGAGGACTGTTGGTTCTCTTCGTTTTATGCCACCATCCAACCAACAATGTTAATACAACAGCTGCTGCCCCAAACAACAGAGGAGTGGGGAAATCATGTGTCTTCAGTGTCCACATTGGAATAACTACAAAGTAAAATATCTGCTCTTATAAATGATACATTAAGCAGCTTGCACAATATGCTAACGTTCAAAGTATGATATTAATTTTCATATATTCTATGTATTTAATTACTTGAAGAGGACATTTGGTCCCTAGGAGGAGGAAGTAACAGCTTCACGATTTATTATCCTTGCCAAATGTTACTTCAGTGATCAAACAAAGGATGAGATGGCCATGGAACGTGGCGTGCATGGAGTAAAAGAGAAATGCATACTGGATTTTGATTAGAAAACCAAATGGAAAGAGACTGCTCTGAAAACCTAGGCCTATATTGGACGATACTACTAAAAGGAATGTTACAGAAATAAGATGGGTGTGGACTAGATTCATCTGACTAAGGTAAGGACCAGTGGCAAGTTGTGAAGACAAAGAAAGAGTCAAATAACATGGTGATCTCACAAGCCTGATCTCTCATTACAAGGAAAACAGGCCAATGAATAACTGATTACCATCAACTCCATGCCAGTCAGGTAACTTGCTAGCTGGAGTACTTATATCAAACTATTTGAAACACATTAGTGCACATTTTGGTGAAAAGTGCAGTAACAGCTCATAAAAGGGTGCTGACATTCAACCCAGAAGTATATGAGGAATGATTTGTAATAACTAGATTTTTTTTTTTTTACATAATTTCTCATCATATCAATATGTGCTTCCTTTTTAACTGTGTACTACATAAGTTTGGCAATTTCATGCTTGTAGGCTTATAATAGTTTTCTGCTTTTTAAATTCCAGCATTTCAAATATACCCTAGATCAGTGGTCTCCGTTTTTGAGTAGGGCCCCTTCTTCAAAAAAATTTGCCCCCCCTCCATGCTACGACCTGTACTTTTAGTTAGGCTCCATTGAGGATACGTACAACACAACACAACACTAATATCCTATCATATCCAGGAAGCAAAATTGGTTCTATATGCAGATGATACAAATATATTGGTCAATGGCAAAGACAAAGAAGCCCTGCAAGCCAAATTATCTTCAGTTATGAAACAATTAGAAGTTTGGTTTCTCAAAAACGATCTTATTGTAAACACTACTAAAACACTTGCTATGTCATTTAATCTTTGTCAATCAAAGCCTCCTTATAAACCGTATATCTTGTTACAAAATACTGAAATTGCTTACATGGCTGAAGTAAAATTTTGGAGAATTTATATCATGGAAAATCTAAGTTGGCTAGCTCATATCTGTTCTCTGTGTCATAGTTTGAATAAAACTTATCATCAAATCTTTCAAGAACATTCTAAGTGACCAGATGCTCTAGAATTATTACTTCACCTATTTTCAATAGCCACTGAGATATGGCATTATACTCTGGGGAGGAGCTAGAGAAAGTATAAAGGTACTGAGTATTCAAAAAAAGGTGATTAGATTAATTACACATATAAAAAAATATGAATCCTGTAGACAGAAATTTAAAGAAAATAGAATTCTTACGGTGACTTCACTGTATGTTTTAGAAGTTTTGTGTTTTGTATTGTATTGTATTGTATTGTATTGTATTTATTGTGCGTTCGTCAGATCCATACAAGGCTGGATATTGAACTTGTCAAGTATTACATAGTTACAGTTACAGACTAGGAAATAAAATTAGAAAATAAGAAATACAATTACAAAATAAGATATATAAGTATAAAATAAGAATTACAATTACAGAGTAAGAAATAACATTACAAAAAGAACTATAATTATGAAGTAAGAGATTCAATTACAAAATAAAGTACAATTACAAAATAAAATACAATTACATATAGGCAGCATGTAGGTTGATATCGTTTATTCATTCATTCACTTTATTTTCCGTATATCCATATACAGGTAAATTACCAAGGAAGTGGAAATTGTC
>Ga0123354_10011510_pt1 | contig 13679 bp, 11 predicted proteins | sample TergutLab28metaG_2_FD_97872 | JGI IMG/M metagenome (GOLD analysis project Ga0123354, IMG submission 97872) | Labiotermes labralis P4 segment gut microbial communities from Petit-Saut dam, French Guiana - Lab288 P4 | ecosystem: Host-associated > Arthropoda: Insects > Digestive system > Gut ... | reverse complement strand
GTCATAACTCCGTAACCGTCCAAAATCAGACACATGTTTATATGAACTTTTTTGATCACAAAGACCTAGGAAATCACCTCCTGCAGTTATGCCCTAAAGTCGTGAAACACCCTGTATATATATATATATATATACAAGTAATAAAAACATGAATTAATTCGTAATTTAACCAGATTTCTGCTGAACTGACATGCGATTTGTATACTAATGCAATCGTTGTTTTCCCGTTTCTTATAGCGGACCTGATATAGAACGCCCACACATATTACTTAAATTATTCGATATTATTGTCAATACCCACGGTATCCATAGCAGTTAAAGCAGTATGAAAATAAGGCAGAACACTTTTTGAATGCGTTTCGTCCTCGTTCCTTATTTCACTGTCTGTATTCGTATGTGTAAATTTTGGATTCCCGGAATATAAAGGGTCGGTTTACGTTAATTTACGTACCGACAACTTTAACACTAAAACTTTGCACTATGCCCCACACAGCGCACTTATGTCTTGCGACGAATTCTCAGAACAAACAGCGACTGTCTCCCTTTGGTAGCTCGTCTTTCTAATGGCCGCTGACTGTGTTCTCTGTGAGTTAGAAACTTAACCTTTTAGTTGCATGTAATGACGATGTTTCCAGCAATGCTGTACGCTCAACTTTATCACCGTATTACTCTTGTCAGAAGGACAAGCGGGCGAATCCTGGGAACCTTCAAACAAAGCAATGCTCACTCGGCTATCGGGAAGGCTTGGATCCAAAAGTACCGCCACACTGTGTTTCACTTCACTTTTCAAAAATTAATTTGCATGTTATTCTTTCCACAGGGTGTTCACCGAGTTCACAGTGTGGCCATGACAAAGAAAGCAATCATCCTGGGCGAAGATCGTGTATGTATTTTACTCCAAAATAAGTCCCAACAGCACACTACACACCCAACCTCTGCAAACTCATTGTCAATTTCCACAATTTGAACATCGAAAAAACAAACACGTTACATCTTATGTTTATTGGACCGTGCATCATTGTGATGGCTGAAGAATAAAAGACCAACTAGATGCCATTTGCTATTTATTATTTTACTTCTTATAGACTCGGCATGTTTCGGACATTACTATGCCCAACATCAGGAGCTTGCGACTATGCTGTTGAATTACCACATTGACCGTTTCGTTCTTGGTTTGCTGTGTGTTGGAGGTTGGGTGCGGTTAGGCTGGAGTAATGTCCGGGCCGCAGGTTAAGGCAAAACTATAAGAAGTAAAGTAATATATAGCAAGTGGCATCTAGTTGGTTTTTTTATTCTTCAGTGCTACATCCCTTCAATTTGTTGAATTTATTTGGGGTAGAGCTTAATTCTAACGTGTAATGGATTTCGTTCAATTTGTATTTTCTGTGAGTGTACATATGTGTTTGGTAAGTGCAGAAACCATAACAAGTGGAATTACGTCTTCTTGATAGTGATTGGATTAAGGAACACTACCCACCAGAAAATAGCGGGGTGAATTAAATTAGCATTTTAACCCCCTTCTCGCTATTAGGTCTCGTTTGAAATGCCCCTGGGGTCCTGTAAACCACCCTAAAACTTCCACATCTTAAGCTATATAATGGCGAGCATCCAACCCTCTTCCTCCCCTGTATGTGTGTGTGTGTGTGTGTGTGTGTGTGTGTGTGTGTGTGTGTGTGTGTGTGGTCCTGAAATCAGATGAAGACAGGCAGTGAGTTCAACACACAGTACCTTCCATCCAGCAATACACTCTATTGCAGGTATTGTACCAACCGCCTTGGGACCGCGGTAGCACAGTGGTTAAGGTGCTGTGCTACAAATCGAAAGGTCGCTGGTTCCATCCCAGCTGGTGTCAGTGGATTTTTCATTGACATAAAATACTTCCGATCGCACTATGGCCCTGGGGTCGACTCAGCCTCTAACATAAATGAGTACCAGGAGTATTTCATGGGGGTAAAGGCGGCCGGTGTGTAAGGTTGACAACCTTACCACCATCCTGTGCTGTTGTCACGAAATCTGGGAACCGTAATTTCCTGGAACCCTCTGGGGCTGTCCAGGCCTGTAACGGGACTGCTTTAACTTTACCAACTGCCTGGCAGCAGAACACAACGGCTCATCACCGCTAATACCAAAACCCACCACTGCACACAATCTTGAGCCAGTTCAATCCACCTCCCATCCCCACAACATATTCCCTTAAGATCCATGTTAGCAATTAACTAACTCTCTGGCAGCAGAACACAACGGTTCAACACCGCTAATACCAAAACCCACCACTGCACACAATCCTGAGCCAGTTCAATCCACCTCCCATCCCCACAACATATTAATTAACTGACTCTCTGGCAGCAGAACACAACGGTTCAACACCGCTAATACCAAAACCCACCACAGCACAAATCCTGAGCCAGTTCAATCCACCTCCCATCCCCACAACATATTTCCTTAAGATCCATCTTAGCAATTAACTAACTCTCTGGTAGCAGAACACAAAGATTCAACACCTCTAGTACCAAAGCCCACCACTGCACACGATCGTGAGCCAGTTCCATCCACCTCCCATGCTCACAACATATTTCCATAAGATCCATCTTAGCAATTAACTAACTCTCTGGTAGCAGAACACAAAGATTCAACACCTCTAGTACCAAAGCCCACCACTGTACACGATCGTGAGCCAGTTCCATCCACCTTCCATCCACACAACCATTTCCATAAGATCCATTTTACCAGTTAACTAACCCTCTGTTAGCGGAACACAACGGCATCCAACGCGGTTTTCAGAAATATCGTATGCACGTACCAGACTGCACGGTGACACAACCCAGGATATCACAAAACGAATGTTCAGCGCTTTGAAAACTTCGGATATCATATCAAAGCCCTTTAAAGCCCAATGGTAACTGTGCGTACAACACGTTAAGGTTCAGCGTACCGTATTGAAAGGCTGGTATTCTGTAATGTGACCACGTTGCGTTTTCTGCGAGGTACGGACTAACCGGTGTACATTAAGCAGGCAAGCCAAGGGCTTCAGAGTGTTGAGACTTCGCTAGCCGTGTGATCGAGTTCTGAAAGTAATTACATATTTAAAGGAGCTCAAAGAATTAGTCTCGTTTCTCCTTCACTTTCAGGCCATCTTTGGGTCACTTCCAGTCAGTCAATGAACGGTGAGTCTTGTTCCCGGGTTGTATCGCTTGGCCCGCGGCCCGGACACCGTGGTGTGTATATATATATATATAACGGATCTGTGAGGATTTGTCACCTTTAGAAACACAAGTGGGGTTACAGCGGTCATTGTCTGCAACGCGAGTCACGTGACACGTCCAACTGTTAGGCTATTTAACCTTCTCAAGCAGGAAGTTTGCCCACATGATCTCCTTATGTATATATAATACTTTTGTGACAGTGAGTGAGTGAGTGAGTAAGTGAGTGAGTGATTGGGTGTGTGAGTGGGTGCGTGAGTCACTCCCCGTTGGCATGGTTCTCTGTGAGACACGCGCCGAGACCGAAGAAACAATTGCATAATGGCTACAATCTACTTTGTAAGGTACGATCTGAGGCTGAAGAAACAGCTGAGCTACGAGCTGCGCTTCGAAATATGAAATTAATGCTTGGTTTGCCCTAAAAGTGGATAAACTATCCGACGAAAGACGCCATGGAATAGCGCCCCGCCAGCCCGTCGTATGAGAGGCAACTGGCTAATGAAAATGTAAAACATGAGTTTCTACCTCGAGAAAACACTCGCCTTCTGCATTACAAAGACACATACGGTTACAGTTGTACAGGGGAATAATCGCCATTTATTCTGAGATAAACATGGAACACATAAATATGCTGCACAAATCAAATACAGTTCGATGTTAAAGTTGGTGGTACATATTTTTACCACTGGGCTTTTATGGGTTTGTAAAATGCATACCTGAAATGTCTCGATTTACTGTCAGTGCCAACACAATCCCTAGAACACTACACATTCAGCTGTTATCTGCTACATATTTCCACCGTTTGTGGCCAACATCAGTAATGGCCAAAAACAGTGGAAATATGCAGTGGATGACAGTTGAATGCGTAGCGTTCTAGGGGTTGTGTTGGCACTGACAGTGAATACAGACATCGATTAACAAACACAGTGGGATGACGATACTAAATTTGCATATCTGAAAGCCTAGACAGTATTTAAGTGTGCCTTTGTTCGGCAGAAATAATTATTAATGACATGCTAACGGACATGCTTCAGATTTTATCGCAGTTTTCAAACGATGTATTATGAACATCAAGATACTCTCTCAATTATAGCTTCGTAACCTGGTCACAGGGATTGGCAAGAGAGCAAGAATCTTAAAGGAATCAATCGTGGCGTGTTGGAAAGTATTACATAGGCCTTCTGGAAATAGAGAGGAAAACCATGAATAACGTAGGAAATACTGACGGTAACCAGGATAAAATTCGAATATCCATCAGTACTGGTAACGAGAACCCTGCATCGAACACACAATTGTTACTCCCACCTCGGAAGTTCGCCCTACTACCTTGTTAATGGCAGAGAATCACAACGTACAAAGAAATTGTGCTCTTCAGGCAAGTGCTGCACGCATCGAGTTATTCGGGAACAGTAGTGACATACACACATACATACATACGTAGATACACACATACATATGTACATACATACATACGTACATACATACATGCGTAATACATACATATATACATACATATGTACATACATACATACATACGTACATACATACATAGTTACGTACATACATATATATGTACCTACATACATACATACCTACATACATGCATACATACGTACATACATACATACATATGTACATACATACATACATACATACGTACGTACATACATACATAGTTACGTACATACATACATGAATGCATACATACATATATACATACATACATACGTACGTACGTACGTACATACATACATACATACATACATACATAGTTACGTACATACATACATACATGCATGCATACATACATACATACATATATACATACATGCATACATACATACATACATATATACATACATGCATACACACATACATACATATATACATACATGCATACATACATACATACATAATACGTACGTAATACATACACACATACATACATATATACAGAAGGAGGGAGGAAGGAAGGACCTCCCCTCACCTGATGGCTCTGTTAGTGGTGCATTTAAATAGAGTAATTAAACACCAATCCCGCTGCTAGTTGCGACAGACATCTGCTGGTGTCGGGTGATTAATATAGTCAGGCACAGCATCTCCATCTGCGGATGATTCACCCAGTCCCCGCGCGACAGCGTCGCCGACACCGCAGCAGTCTGTGGCGACTGTTTTGCTTTAGAAACCGATGAAGAGGAAGATTAAAATGAAGGAAGTGCCGATAAAGCAAAGGAAGAAAAAAATTGCCAGAAGAAAAAATGCAGAAATGCGAGAAGGAAAGACAGGTGCGAACAACGGGAGGGGGGAAGAAGAAAAAATGAGAAGTAGGAAAAACAACACAAGCTGGATGTGAAGACGGTCTTGTGACAAGACGCCGTGCAGTCTGGAGGGCAAGTACAAAAATACAGGATGTCACATCACAAAAGATCATCTTCTTAGTGTCGACTGCAGAGAGAACCTCACATTTCAAGATGGGGACGGTGCAAGCAGAGGCACAGGAACAGCGAAAAGAAACAGGTAGCGAAGAACGGAAAGCAAGAGAAAATGGAAGAAGACGAACAGGAGAATGAGGTGAGAACAAGAAGAATACGATAGATCGGCAGGAAAATGAGGCAGATGGTACAATAAAGAAGTTTGAGGAACGGAATCTTAAGAGTGGACTGCAGCAGAATATAGCGAGCAGAAGCTAAAATTATCATCTGTGTTGACCGAACCGAGAAATGAAATCTGATGGGGATATGGAGGTGAACAGCCACGCTTTCGTACCTTCACTGCTAGATGTAGGCATAATGACCAAGCAAAACCACGACTTTCGATACAACTGTGTAAGTGCGCACTGAACACTGTGTGGCGCAGGACAGGGGCAAGTGGCGGGCTCTTGCGAACCCGATAATGAACTCTAGGGTTCCATAAAATTCGGGGAATTTCTTGAATAGCTGAAAAACCTCTCGAATTGTCCCTGCAGTTAGTCAGTTAGGTAGTCAGATAGGCAGATAGGTAGGTAGGTCGGTAGGTAGGTAGGTAGCCTCATGAGATGGGACGCAGTGACGTTGGGCGTGTAACTCACGACGTTTCGAAGAATAATTGTGCGATCAGCTTCAGGGCCGACTAGCACACGAAGCGCCACACCTCAGAGAAATAAATCTTCGGCAACTACGCAGTGTGAACCCCAAACCTCGCGTACTAGAATTTCATCAACCGCCATCACGAACTCATGAACACTGTCACTACACCACACTCCATTTCAACACAACCCTACCATATACGTCTACATTTCCTTTACAGCGGTGTTTCTCACTTTACATTCACTCTTAGGAGGCAGATAGTAGCTCAGGCTACATAGTGTCGAATGCCAGAATGACAAATGAATTGGAAAGAATATTGTAGAAAGCACTTGTGCCCTAAATTAGGCACTATCCCAGCAATTGCATGGGGCAACTGAGGAAAAAAATAATAATTCCCACCCAGGATACCCGATGACTCGATATAAACTGGAACCAAGCATCTCCCTTTTACCGCAGCAGCAACCAGATCGGTCCTTCAGTGTTTCCATCATTGTGCTCATTGGCTTGCTTCGGCTGTCGGCCCGCTGCATTCAATTCGTCCCACTGGCCTTGATTTATTCAACCCAAATAAGTCTGTGTCAGTCAGTCTATCGAACAGTGTATGCCGTCGACGAGTGTGGAATCGGGGTTCGACTTCCGACACCGACAGCAGTTGTTACCTTCCGCAAACCGTCCGGACCAGGGTGGGACACAGTCAGCCTGCAATCCAACGGTTACCGGTGGACCTCTGCTTGCAGACAAAGCAGTCGAGGCATGAGTTTGTTCACAGATCTCAATCTAGTGCTGAGATTAAGAAAAAACGGAGCAATACCTCCACTCTCCCATACGTCTTCATGAAGATTAGCTATTTTCGATCTGTAAAACCTGCAGAGTTGCAGACACTAATAACAGCACCCGCTGCCAAACGCAACTCTGTAAGTGTTTGTTCAACCTTCCACCTGAGGACAGAAACAAATCTAGTTGCCGAAGCCGTGCTTTGCATTTCGAACAGCAAACGACGGACAAAGTCGACAATCCAGAGTAATCATGCGTGTAATGTAGCACTGACAGAGCGCATTGAAAAGATTCTTAATTTTGTATGCATTTATCATCTCTCCCATGCGTGCTACATGTCCTTCTACATACCTTTTCCACAAATTCTCAACGATTCACTCGCATGACGTAGCCTTCTGCCAACGACGCAGCTCAGGATCATCGCTCCTTTCATTCCATGATTCATCAAGAAATGGCAAACAGATGACTAAGAAACACTTCACAGTCGGGAGGTCACTGAACCGAATTCCGGGGGCGACATTTTCGCAGCTTCACCTTGTCTTACAGGACACATACTGCTCAAGACGGACGTAAAGCTGTCCCTGTGCTCATACAATGTGTCGCGATGGCGTATGGTGAAGTGGTGGTAAAGACCCACGCATTACCACCCTCGGTGGCAGGACGTTATTAGCGATTAACATCACGCCGAAGCCGCTCTGCCGTCAAGAAAAGATACTCCGTGTGCCCTAGCGAATCAACCCTTCAAACACCAACATCAACCTGAATTAAAGACTCAGTCCATACCGCGCAGTAAACACACTTCGTCTCGGTTATAAAAGCCAGTCAGGTAATATTGTGCAGGGAAATAATCGCAGTTTGTTTCTGAGATCCACACAAAACACATAAATGCACTGTGTGTGTATTTTACCTCCATGAAGATGTCTAAATGTTTGGCCGAAACATTTAGCAGCTAATTGTTTAAGGTAAAGGTAAAGCAATCCCATTACAGGCCTGGACAGGCCCTGAGATTTCCAGGAAGTTGAGGTTCCCAGATTTCAAGGCAATCGGCACATGAAAGTGGTAAGGTTGTCAGCCCTCTGCACCGGCCGCCTTTACGCTCCAGGAAATATTACTGGTACTCATTTATGTTAGAGGCTGAGTCAAACCCAGGGCCATAGTGCGACCGGAAGGATTATATCAATGAAAAATTCCAATGACACCATCGGGAATCGAACCCGAGACCTTCCGGCTTGTAGCGCAGTGCGTCAACGAACTGCGCCACAGAGTACCCCAGCAGCTAACTGCGTAAATGAACTAGTACTAGTGTGCTTTTGTTGGCACTACTGTTGTACAAATTCGATTCATGCCATCTTGCCACGTCACTGCAGGATACTTCAGATTCACTTGGCGGAGACTGAGGAGCACTGTCATTCGGAATGTAACGTCGTGCAGTCTGGTAGGGGTGCAGCCCTCATTCATGACGTCACGGCATTTCACCACGATGACGCCCCACATATGGAAGGCAGAATGCGTATACAGAGCTTTGTTAGGTTTCGGAATTAGCCATGATTCAGAAATCTGGGAGTCATTCCCGTCACGTGACGCATCTATGACACAAAATGGCGCAATGTCTCACAATGTGAGTTCCAGTTCAGTAACGTACTTCGTGTGCATGAAGATGGCTGAAGCACTCCTCAGAACTTCTAGAAAGTCTGGTAAATACAAGAAGTTATTGTTGTGACATGTTACATCCCTTATACTTATTCTGGACACTCTCTTGTGATATTTGAAACAAAACACGTTTTGCAGTCCTGAGGGGTTCTTACTGGCCCCATGACGACATTTTGACTAAGTGACTTTGTGCATCGTCCATTGTTCAATCCTGTAAAAACTACGATTAGCCGGAATGTTATACAAACATTCTTTTCTTACCGCGCAGTAAACAGTCAAACATAACATAACCTATACATCCACACGCATGCCGCCACCACATCAATAATATCAACAAAAATAAGAAACATTCAATAACTTCATAAATAGGAACATTTACTCCCTGATGATGATCCTTTAGGACTGAAACATGTAGGAGTGATATAAATTTTGATGGATTAGACCTACGTATTTTACCGTGTGCGTTTATAAAATGAATTAAAATAATGTGCAATTAGTTTGGTATTTTAATGTAAAAAGTGATAATATTGCACGGTAACAAAAACGAAAATACTCTCCGTCTCGTTTATAAAAACCAGCCAGTTAATGCTGTGTTGTGAAATAATCGCTGTTTATTCTCAGGTCCACACAAAGCACATAAATATACTGTGTGGACAGAACGTAGAATTGTTGAATGTTAAACTGGCGGTACTTATAGTGACCATTGGGCTACAATTGGTTAATATAAAATGAAAACTATGGGCGATTGACAGTGTCTAAATAGCGAGTGATTTCTCAAGTTGTTTTGTTTCCATCATCAGCTGTATACCGCGTTAGACTCCTTCCAGCTAGGCTCAATCATTGATCCAATGGCTATGGCGATGATGATGATGACGACGACGGACGACGACGACGACGTTCCTTTACCACTGAAAGAAATATCCACTTTCCGAAATGCCGTGTGTGAAAACCCCACAAGAAGCACAATGTCCAAAATAAGCCGTATTTAGAAACTAGCATTAACTCTGTGTTCTTGTACTTTAAACGTTTCGTTTTCAGCTCCGTGCCGTAAGCCTGACACAATTACAGTGTTAACGCAGCAGAATGGTAACTCTATATAACACCTGCTATGGCTATTATCGGTCTAACTTTTGTCCAAACAGTACAGCTGTGTGTTTCGTATAATTCTGAGTGGAAGGATAATATTAAAATGGATCTTAAAGACGTGGGATGGGGAAGCATGGATTGGATTGCTTTGACTCAAGACAGGGATAGGTGACGGGCTCTTGTGAATGCGGTAATGAACCTTCGGGTTGTACAAAATGCGGGGAATTTCTTGACTATCTGAGGAGCTGTTGGTATTTCAGGAAGGACTGTGTTCCATGGAGTTATATGAATCTGCGACTGAACACAGAAAAATCACTATCTAACACTAACTGTTTTACCTTTGTAATGAAGAGGGTTTCCGTTCTCTGTGAGGTAAGAAACTGACTATGTTACTTCAAATTTCGGCCAATCTCCTGAGATATCCGAACGGATTTATTATTTCACCTTTTTAGTTAAATACTTTAGTTCGTCGTTCCGCGAAGCGATCAGACCAGATGTCGGTATCGCTGTTATGGCGACAGAGCTGACTCCATTACAGAGACTTCCTCTGCCTAGGCGAGCCATACCGGAAACAAAAATTTCCGTCACGTATGAACTAAATTTTTTTTTTCAAACCGCTGCGTATCGACACTGTATTAAGCGCGGCGTGTGGTACTGTACAACAGGGTGACCGTGTTATCGTCCCCACGAGCTCAGCGACTTCGTCACGCAGTGAACCTGCATCCACCGGTACACCTTGCTGAAGCTTCCGAGCTCAAGGCCAAGGTAAAAGAGACGTGATGTATTTTCTAAGCTCATAATCTTTTTGTCTACCTGTCTGCTGTCCGAAATGTTAAAGATTAAACTTGCGAAAACTGTAAGTGTGCATGTGAAAGCTGATCTGTGGCTGATTGGTGTTGTTAGAGAACACGCAGTGCTGGGCAGGTCACTGGGACTGAACAGTGACAACGTAGCAGTTGGCTGTAGGCAGCTGAATAGTGACAGTCGCCATGATTTGTACGGTTTTGCATACGGTATGCCTGTGGGGACGATAAAGTGGAGGGGAATATCACACCGCGAGAAGACAGTAGATGAGCAAAAAATTGCAGTCGGAGTATGTGAAGGGTTGAGACCACTTGTAAGACCTAGACATAGTTTGGAAGATGGTATTACGGATATATCGCAGAGAAATATGGCGTTGGAGCGTGCAACAGACTCGTGTGGATCAGAACAGACACCAGTGGCGGGTTCTTGTGACTTTCTTGAGCAACTGGCCAGCCAAGAGCTTCTCTAGAAGGTCAACAACCCCATGCAGTCTAGTTAGTTAGTTAGTTGGTCAGTCAGTTAGTCAGTCAGTCAGTTTTTTCCTGTGACGCTGCGACCCAACGCGGGCCAAAACCTCCTCATAGTTACTTAGTTTACTTAGTTAGTTAGTTAGTCAGTACGTTTGTATCAGCCATTCCAATCATGTAACTAACTTGTTTATTTGTATACCTACTTTTTGGAATTGCAACGCAGAACTTCACTTTGCGAATTCTTTCCTTCTGTTTCCTGAATTCTTCCCCTCTGTTTCCTGAATTATTCCCCTCTGTTTCCTGAATTATTCCCCCCGTGTTTCCTGAATTATTCCCCTCTATTTCCTGAATTATTCCCCTCTGTTTCCTGAATTCTTCTCCTCTCTTTCCTGAAATCCAGCCCAAACAAGAGAATGACAGCGTAATCAGGTCTTCTATGGTTCAGCAGAACAGGAAGTACTTCTTGTTCTGCTGAACCCATGAAGACGAAGGCGCTACGATCCTCCGAAACGTCGGGAACCAACACCTACTGACAAAGCGTCGCATCCCAGAAGACCTGGATATTCTTTGTTTTCCTTCTGTTGATTGCACCGTGGGTTGTGATACAATTGTACAACACAAACCAACGAAATGCGGAATTTTCTAAATTAATATTTAATTTTTAATTTCTGTTGTCTCCTAGATGTTTCGAAATTCTTAGGTCCATCCTCAGGAGACAGATGTATATGTAGTGTGTCATATGCAGTCTGGCGGATAGGAAAGTTTCCTATCCACCACACTGCTCACACCGATGCATGTAAAACATACCATACTGCTTACACAGCTGTCTCCCTGAGGATGGACCCAAGAGGTTCGAAACATGTAGGAGACAACTGGAATTAAAAATTAGTTAGGAAAATTGTGCATTTCGTTGGCCTGTGTTGCATAAAAGAGCTGGATACTTAGAAGCACCACCGTTTGAACTCCAGATATCACTTGACAAAGACTGATAACTTGATTCCGACTGCCCTAGGGGAGGTCAGTAGGGTCAAAAGTGTCTGCATGGCAGAACACAACTAGGCCGACTATAAAGTATGGTAATTGTGTATCAGCGATCCACCAGCCTTATCACCAGATATCGTTGATAACGAAACAGATGGTTTACACACACACACTCACACATGACCAAATAATGCACAGAAAGAAGAAATGTTGCACAACGTGAACGTTCTATTGTTTCGTTATCGTTGAAAAGTGACGTGTGAAATGCATTTAGTTTCGCTTGGGGTCAAATAAGTCTATTTGCAGGTTGCACTGACTGAGACAAAGACTGTTAGCTTGTGAGGAATGACAGCGCTTACTGTGAAGCTAAATGATTCTAAACAAACTCTACACGATCGCCCTTCGTAACTTTGTTGTCCCGATGCGCTCAGTCTGGTAAGTGATCCTCTTTCGGGAAACGGGTGTGGTTCACCGAATCACATAGAGTTTTAATTATTTATTTTTTCACTTGTTCTTTTGTTTACGCAATTTATTCTTGATATAAAATTATGGAGCGCTATATCCAGTAAAACAACTAGATCATTTCTAGGAAACTGACACATTCACTTCTCTGTACTCCTACTTCCACCACACCCGTACGCGACTGAATTCGCACTGGACTGCTAGCGTCCGTTGTCCGCTGCTAACGTTTTCTCATTTAAATCTCTCCCCTCCTACCTATCACCAACGGTCCTGAATATACGTTAACAGATTAACTTACAACGCATGCCATGAACCGTCCGTAACTGAAGCCAGCAATCCCAAGAAACAACTATACTAAAAATGATCGGCTACAACATAAATAAATAATAAATAAACGAAATAAATATTTAATTCCATAGCGTTCATTTTGTATTTGTGCCGTTATCTTGCGCAGACACGCGGTGGCGCAGTTCGTTTAGGCACTGCGATACAGGCTGGAAAGTCACGGGTTCGATTCCCGATGTTGTCATTCGGATTCTTCATTGGCGTCAGCTTTCCGGCCGCACTTTGGACCTGGCGTCTACTCAGTCTGTAATCAGACATGAGTCCCAGGGATGTCTCCTAGGTGTAAAGACGGCTAGTGCTTAGGACTGACAACCTTGCCACTTTCAGGTTGTCACTGTCCAGGAATTGTGGAAGCCTCAACCTCCCGGGGCCTCTATAAGGGCCTGTCCAGGCCTGTAATGGGATAGCTGTATCTTAGATTTAAATGGGATAGCTGTATCTTAGATTTAAATGGGATAGCTGTATCTTAGATTTAAATGGGATAGCTGTATCTTAGATTTAAAAAACTGACACCCTCTAACGATTTAGGTATTTATTTGCTGTACTATATGTTTATTGCTGTTTTAACTTTAGATGCCAGACTGCTATCAATATTCGGAAAGTCCTGCGACCGGCCACCTCGACACAGGTTTTTCTTGGTTTCCCTGTGCCTATAAGCAAATGCTGAGATAGTTCCCAACATTCCAAGTTGCCACTACATGCTTCTCATGTAGCCCTCCCGGCTTAAATTTATTAGTAACCAATTTCATATTTTGTATACATGTAAAATAACCACTGCCACTGGGTGACAACCCAATTGCAGTTATTATTATTATTATTATTATTATTATATGGTGTAATCT
>Ga0123354_10011508_pt1 | contig 13680 bp, 7 predicted proteins | sample TergutLab28metaG_2_FD_97872 | JGI IMG/M metagenome (GOLD analysis project Ga0123354, IMG submission 97872) | Labiotermes labralis P4 segment gut microbial communities from Petit-Saut dam, French Guiana - Lab288 P4 | ecosystem: Host-associated > Arthropoda: Insects > Digestive system > Gut ... | reverse complement strand
GCAACGGGTCCCCACAGCCGTTAATCTCTGTTTTCTAGACCTGGAGCCGCTATTTTTTCCATTCAAGTAGCTCCTCAATTGACCTCACGAGGCTGAGTGGACCCCGTTCCAGACCCACTACTACTCAGAAAATCTGGTAGCGCCGGGGATCGAACCTGGGACCTCCGTATCTGTAGCCAGAAACTCTGACCACTAGACCACAGAGGCAGTCTCACACAGTTAAATTATGACTTAATTTAATTTCATTGTTTAGAACTCATCTGGGACATGCCACTTACTGTGCCTACTGACCATGCTTTACACAGTTCCATGTTGTGTTGGGCATTTGATTTCATAACTGCCCATATAAGTTGGAATAGGACAATTCATAGAACAATACAAGACAAGCAAGTGTGTGAGGGTTCAGAGGACAGTGACATCCCTACCGAAGTGATCTATGGACTGACAATGTAGAAGATACAGGCCTTACAGAAACTCTTTACAACAGTAACAAGCTCAGATTCCCCTTCAGCAAAATCAAAAGGAGTACGGTTAGTTTCAGCCAAACAAGAGATAAATCAAATAAACGACAGAGGAAGAGAAAAAAAAATTAACCACAAGTAAACCTGGAAAGAATAAAAATAAGCCAAATTATATCTGCAAATCAAAACAACAAAAGAAAGCAAAATAAAAGCCAATCTAACCTCATAAGAAATAGTTTGAGCCAAAGCACGTAGACCACCCAATAAAGAATAACCAGAATTAGAAGACCACCCAGCAATTATAACAGTATAAACACCAAGAATAGTACAAGCCAAAAAAAAAACCTAGTTCAAAAGAAATAAAGCCACTCAAATATGGAATAAATAACTAAACCAACAAAGAGGGGGGAAAAAAATAGGAGAAATATAATAAATCAAATAATTAGAAACCAAAGGAAAATATTGCTCCCTAGTAAACAACTTAATAGCATCTCTAAAAGGCTGAAAAATACCAACAAACCCAGCCTTATTAGGACCCCTTAGAATATGAATATAACCTAAAACCTTATGCTCCAATAAAATGAGAAACGCCACCCCAACTATAACAAAAATTATCAACAACAAAAAAACGATGACAAAAAAAATATCAAACACATACTACTTGTAAAATAAAATTTTACATTAATAGATTCTAAATCCAATGCACTTATCTGCCAAAATAGTATAATATTAATGAAAATCATATTATAACTAAAATTATTTCAAATATCCAGTCCTCTCGTACTAAGATATAAATATTATTATAGATAGAAACCAACCTGGCTCACGCTGGTCTGAACTCAGATCATGTAAGATTTTAAAGTTTGAACAGACCTAATCACTTTCAGCTCCTGCACCGAAAATTCACCTTAATCCAACATCAAGGTCGCAAACCTCCCTGCCAATAAGAACTCTCACAGAAGATATCGCTGTTATCCCTAAGGTAATTTAATCTTATAATCAAAATAAATGGATCAAACAAATATAAATAGATATATAAAAACAAAGAGGAGTTAAACAAATTCCTCCCATCACCCCAACAAAACATTAAACCCAACTTAAAACAAAAAACAAACAATAATATAAAACAAGATAAATGTCAAACTCTATAGGGTCTTCTCGTTCCATAAAAACATTTAAGAATTTTAACTCAAAAACTAAATTCAATAAAACAGTACTTCTAAGACAGCTCATGTCTCGTCAAGCCATTCATACCAGATCACAATTAAAGAACTAATGATTATGCTACCTCTGCACGATCAAAATATATCATGCATATATTTAATGCAAGTCTTTTCTTTAAAAACTATATTCTGCTAACTTCTATTCCAAATTTTGTAAGAATATTTCTTAAATGTATCTTGACACTGGTGAGCCTCTCGCCACTCCTTTCTTTGGTTTGCAGAAACTGCTGATTTACAGATTTTAATTCTGCTCCAGTACAGAAGAATAATGTGATAATTTTGCTATAAATCTCAGAATCAAAAACACTGCCCCTTATTGAGGTACTGACCAACATGAGCTTCATTCCCTGATATATGCACATACAATATATTCATAAGAACTTCACATGAAATGTTACCACTCTGTATTCAAGTTTCATACATATTTTTGTCTACCTCAATTCTCCTCAGTATTAAAATTCATTGTATAACATTACTAAACTCCTCACACATTCTAGTAAAGCTTTAGCCAGGAGATGGGACAGTATTTTCATATCACTGATTACTGAACAAATGCACAAGTCTTATTTTCACAGTCTCATTTGATCAATCAATTTTAGTAATTCTGGACCTATCTGCATAACACATTTCTCCTGTCTTCTTCAATAAAACTGCTGAGCTTTAATTGTATGTATTTCGATACTTACGATGTAGGGTCTTTCTTCCCTTTACCAAACAATTTTCACTCAAGAATTTCACTGTTCTTCTCTCATATCCACCATTATTTAATATGGTCTGGGGTTTTCCTTTAATTTTATGATATTTGGTTTATACTGTTTAATTTTCTACTTCATACTCCTTAACAGCTTATGTCTTTATGTACTACATTAATTGCATTTAGGTCACCTAAATTTCATATGCTGTTTTATATCTAGATGTCTCATTCAACAATTGTTACAAATTAGACCAACTAAATGCACACACTATAATGATTTAATGTGCAAAACTCCTACATACTTTGGGCAACAATAGCCCATAATCAGGGTGCACAACTGTACAAAACAATCTCTAGGTCAAGTTATCATATTCAGTATACAGAATTGTGGTGAGACCAACAATGTACGATTTATAGACACGAATATGTACACTGAAATTATAAAAATATTGATATAGAAGTTAAATTATTATAAAAATTATAAGAAATGTAAAACACCTGGTTACAATTACATGTATGGAAATGGTTATAAATCACGTTACATTAAGTATAATACAAAGTGTCATAAAATTTAAATATGAATGTTACAGGATACAGAATGATAGTTGCAGTACATGCCAATAATTGGTGTTCCTAGTACTATGGTGTGCAAGGTAGGTTGGAAGACAGTGTAAGTATGTAGATGTTGTGTGTCATGTAATATGAAGGTCAAATATCAGCTGATACATTGGGTTGTGCTCTCCTGTGTCCAGTCCAGAACAAGTTTGTTATAGTGACAATGCGAAGGGATATAAAACTGTCCAAAGGGAATTAGTAATGGGCCTTTGCAAAGTTGCTTGAGTAAAGACAGTATTACTGATAAGTCCATATCCATGTTTGTTATTTAAAACATGTAAGGCATACGTTGATTTTGGATCAATGTGTTTTATATACCTCATGTATTCTTGGTAACTTTGTTTTAGACTATGAATTGTCTGTCTGACAGAGGAAAGTTACTTGTAGCACATGTGTTTGTACTGTACGTATAATCACCTATTAGTGTATTTTTGGTTTTGTAAAATCATATATGGTGATCATACTGTGGAAGCCAATTCTTACTTTGATCTGTTTAAATAAATTGGTAATCTTGTGCACTAGTGGACTGTAGTATGTAAATGTCATCCAAGTTTCTGAATTTTGGGTTGTGTTCATATCTTGATCAGGCCTGTTTAACCTTTGCTGTAACTGTGAGTTTAGTTTTTGGATTAGTGTATGTGGAAAATAATTGGATTTTGCTATGTGTTATATTGTGATCCATTCTTTATGTTTCCATTCAAGTGAAAGTGGGAGTTAAGTGCATGTGTGCGATATAATATCTCTATGGAGCCATTTTTTGCTCTGTCGGATGGTTTGAGAAGAAACTGATAGTTGTATCGGTGCTAGTGAGTTCACGGTACGCCAATATCAATCCTGGAATCCTTTCTTACAAGCAGGAAATCTAAAAAGTTTATTTGCCCATTGTCTTCAATACATTGGACTAACTGTAAGGTTTCTGTGTATTCAATTCACCCACAATTCATCTCATTCAGTACTTTCAGTTTAAATAATTACATTACATAAACCATCTATTAATGGTCTTTCTACACAGTACTCTCAACCTTTTCCAGTAAAAATTCCTCCAAAAAAGTAAAATGTGTGGAAAATTTTTAACTCTAAGGTAAAAGAACTTTAAATGTTTTTGCCTGCATTTTACAGTCACCATTCTTTCACTATGTTTTATTCTAGTACAATTAACCAACTTTTTTATCCAAATGTGAATGAATCATTATATTTCTTACTTCATTTTTGATTAATTTAGTCTCCTATTACCCACCATGCCAACTACCAGCCATATACAGGGTTATTCGTAAGTCCCTCCGGGATTTCTGAACTCGACTGCGCAACAACCAAGACAGACACGGCAGAAAGGAGCATATCAATAGGTAGAGAATCTCTCCAAGTTTTTTTTTGTACTAGGGGCCTTCGCGTACTTGCAGGTTCCACTGCTAGGGGGTAGTCGTGATGAAAAATGACGTTCATAGTGAATAAGAAAGCGTTCTGTGTCTTGGAATTTGCCAAAAATGAGTCAACTGTGATAGTGCAACGGAGGTTTCAGATCATGTACCACACAGAACCACCTACAGACAAAACAATTCATGAATGGTACATGAAATTCCAGCAGAGTGGCTGCCTGTGCGCTGCGAAACGAACAGGCCATCCGGGCCCATCGGCTGAGACTGTCGAGCATGTGTGAGAAACGTTTGTCAGGAGCCCTCAGAAGTCACCATGGGTGCACATATCGAGCACCTGTAAGGTAGGACAGAAACTTGGAGTGTCTCTCTCTCTGTTGATATGCTCCTTTCTGCCGTGTCTGTCTTGGTTGTTGTGCAGTCGAGTTCGGAAATCCTGGAGGGACTTATGAATAACCCTGTATATTTTGCAGACATAGTCCCTATAACTGATCACTTGTGTCTTGATATTAAAAAAAACTGCAGACCTACTTTATTTTAATTTTATTGGCCACTGCTTTGGTTTATATACTGAAACAGCCATTCCTCTAACTTCAATGCTTGAAGCAACCTTTTTTATTATCAAATGTCCCTACATATTAAAGCACTTTTGAAATAAAAATTATGACATTGTGGATATCAATCAGAAATGAAGAAATGTAGTAAGTCATACATGAATGGCTGTTAGTCAATCCATCCCCTTGTCACTGTAGCCCATATAACAACTGTATTCTTCAAGAAAGACAGTTTTCTGAGTTTTCCCAATACCATTTCAGAACAAGTTACTTGTTTTCGGTAGTTTACACATATCTGCAACTAACACCTTGCTTATCTCTCCAAACCACTGTTAAATTACCACTTACTCTAGAAAGTATGTCACCCCATGCACATGTAAAGTTTATGGCCTATCCTTTTTATTCTCCTTTAGTTACTTCAAAGGTGGATATGTAGGTGTCATCATCTCTGTTGCAGTCTACATAACCCTTCCCTGGGTATATGCCAATATCACAAGTATAGCCACCCACGTAACTTCCAACCCCCACCTCCAATCAACCCCTAAACACACATGAGAAAATTTTTAAGCTTTAGGTTCCTGTGACCATACATTGTGAGCAAAGTGTGAAGAGAGAGAAAACCAACAAGATACAACAATCAGATGTTTATTATCAACTCCTGTCTCAACATGTTTCGGGCATCATTATGCCCATCTTCGGAAGAACAAAGACCATGTGTTACTGCATATGGTGTACTGTGCTGTAACAAGCAGGACAAAGTAGATATTAGCCGTATGTCTTTATTGTGGGGTAGTGTGTAGTAAACCTAGTTGGGGCTTCGTGTGTATATGCGAATGTCATGTGTAAATGGGTATGTCGTAGCGTTGGACTGGTATCTGCCTCATATGTTTTTCAGGTCTGGTGTACTGGGAGCGGGTGTTCTGATGCATGCGTTGTGCCTGTCTGATGGGAGAAGTGTGTGGTGCAGGTGTTATTAGGTGCTACTAGGGCGAGTGTGCCGGTGATGGGCAGGTTGGTATAGGGGGTGGAGATTTAATGTGAGATCAGCTACATACCTGGTTCTGCTGGCTGTGGTTGATAGCGGTTGTGGGGCGCTGCGTTGTAGGATGCAAGCACTGTGAAGGTTACTATTTGATTAGCAGGGTCATGTAGGAGGGTGGGAGGGGTTGATGTCCATCTGGAGTAGTGGGTTGGGTTCGCCAGGATTTTGTTTGGAAATGAGCCTTCCAGATTTGTGAAATGCTTGTACAAAGAACTGTTCATATGGGGTTAATAGGGAGGTGTTCTTGAGGGGTTTTAGGAGGGTCATTGTTTTCTCTATGGGGCTGTATTCATGCTGATTGATGAGGATATGGAGGGCATATGCAGATTGTGGGTTGTTATTTTTTATGTAGCGGGTGTGCTCTTTGTAATGTTGCTTTAGGTTCTGGTAAAACGCAGTGCCCCACAACCGCTACCAACCACATCCAGCAGAACCAGGTATGTAGCCGATCTCACATTAAATCTCCACCCCCTATACCAACCTGCCCATCACCGGCACACTCCCCCTAGTAGCAACTAATAACACCTGCACCACACACTCCTCCAATCAAACAGGCACAACGCATGCATCAAAACACCTGCTCCCGGTACACCAGACCTGAAAAACGTACGAGGCAGATACCAGTCCAATGCTACAACACACCCATTTACAGACAACATTCGCATATACACACGAAGCCCCAACTAGGTTTACTACACACTAACCCACAATAAAGACGCACGGCTAATATTTACTTTTTCCCGCTTGTTACAGCGCAGTACACCATATGCAGTAACACACGGTCTTTGTTCTCCTGAAGATGGGCATAATGATGCCCGAAACATGTTGAGACAGAAGTTGATAATAAACATTTGATTGTTGCACCTTGTTGGTTTTCTCTCTCTTCACACATGAGAAAATGTTTCCTTCAGTCACTTTGCCACTTGTACTGTAACACCTACTGAACACCAGACTTCTTGCGGGCTGTCAACACATGGTGAGCAGTGTAGAGAGGAATGTGCTCCACATGCATCAACATACTCCCAAAACATCAGCTCATCCATTACCTCCACACTTCTGGATATATATCATACCAACAATTCACCACAGTTAATACATTTAAAAGGGCTGCCACACAACCAGACTCATTGCTAAATCATGTGGCATGGGAACTTGTGAGCAACTACAGCACATGTCAGTGTTTGGAACTTCTAATAGTGATATACACCCACATCCCTACCAATTACAGATGCCAATAACTTTTTACTTGCTTGTCTTTCTTCTGACTCGTTCAGAAAAACTATTTCCAACCTAACAAGACTGCAAACATAGGTCAATAGAGATAAAATTCAAATTAGTATGGGACTGACAACAATCTTGGTGAAACTGCTAGAACATAAAAGGATCAAACTTATATGAGTCCCAGGACACATGGAAATTGATGGAAATGCAATAAGCTGATCAAATAGCCATAGAAGGTTTCCCACATCCACTCACAGGACCTCAGCCCGCACTTGGCATATCCGCAAATGTTGGCATGTAGGTTATTCGGGACTGGAACAGCAGGAAACATGATGAGCACTGGCAGTCCACATGTGGGCAAAGGAAAGCTAAGGGCTTTCTTAGAAATCCCTCTGCAAAAAAAGCTGGGGAATTACTCAACCTGAGCATAAACAAGTTAAGAATATAAACAGGACAACGCCATTTAAAAGGACACATATTTAAACTGAGACTGGTAAACAGTCCTTAGTGTGATTATTAATGCAAGCAGGCAACTGAAACTGCCCCATACATTCTTTGTGACTTCACACCTTGGCCACATTAAGATTCAGGCACCTGAGTCATCATTTTATGAAACCAGGTGACTCTGAACACACTTCTGTCAGCAAGATACTGCACTTTCTTCAAGGTGTGGGGATGCTGAATGAATGAGCTAAAGGGCTGCACAAAAGATCGATTCCAACCGAGTGCATGGGTCACTCAGTGCCTGCCCTTGTATATTCTATTCTCTACCAAATGCCACAATATTTAACATGCTTTTCTGTATTCCAATGCCCTTCCTACTTGCGCCCATTTCAAACAAACATCTGATTTGTGACATCCATGAGACAAGATAACTGGCCAGCCATTCCTTGAAACCTTCGTACCAACTATAATCAGTTTTTTTATGCAATATATTAGAATCAACTGTCACCCATTAAGGTAAAACTTGCAACCTACAAGCATACCCCTCTATTCAAGAGGAATATGTTCCTAAATGATCAGGAATATAATCAGGAACTCTTATACAAACACAACACACATTACACATGATTGATCTTATGGCAGTATTGTTCAGTAGTTAATTAACTGGGGAAATAATACTAAATCCAATGAAGTACATAAATCAAGTTTCAATACTCATCTCTATAATGTTCAATGAGGATGTCTTCTGCGGCATGGCAGTTATCATAACTATCTATATTTCTGATCACACTTGGCTACACTAGCTGTATCAGAAGTCACTAGAGCTTTTATTCAATATGCAATTTTTGGAAAAGTGGTAGCCAATGGAAATACATAAGCAGCATCCTTAATGTACTTCCAGGGAGTGAGGAAATGTGAATGAGACAGGCAAATGATAGAAACATCCCAACCAATCCACTTCCCTGGAACCTGATGAACCAGAAGGCCCCTCACTTCATGGTGAAAATGTGAAATATCTTTCTTGTTGAATTCTCTCTTGCAAGACAGTCATGGGAGCTGTTCTGACATGTCTAGTAAATAATGCCAGTCACAGCTTGTTCAATAATAAAAAAAGGCTCAAACATGTTCTTCAAGAAAGAACAAAACACAAAAGCCAACCAATTACCTAAGAGGCTGCTACTTCTGTATAATGCCTCCTAATCAGACAGTGATTACCAACAAGAAAAAGGTGACAGTGGAGTACCCAAATACACAATCGGCTCTGTGTCCAGTGCCTTGCCGTGAAGGTCTGCCTATTCCAGAATATACCTGGACTGTGATGAGGAAGAGGAGAATATACTCAAAAATACATACTTCAAGAGGTCCAGAATTTTTCCTGAATGTAACGTCTACTGAAAAACGCAACATCACAAAGAAAGAACTCGTCAAAGACCTAGAATGGTCAAACAATAACACAGAACTGTTGCCTTCCACACTTCAACAGTGAAATCATCTGGATGACATTATGAAAGTAACAGCATTTCACTCCACTGACAAGATTTTCAGCAGCTCTTCATAACCTAAGGTGAACTTGGTGCCCATAAAAATGTTGAGGGTCTGATGGCAGCAATCAACATCTGGTACAATCCAGAAAAATGGCGACTATTCATAGACTCTTCCATGCACAGCCTAAAAGCAGTGTTGTTGCACAAAGGAAATGTACTACCTTCCATCCGTTAACTATACTGTCCACAAAAAGGGAACATATAAAAACATGAAGTAAATTCTCAGCCGCATGAACTACAAGAAATATCAATGGCCCATCAGCAGTGATTTGAAGGTAACTGCCATTTGGATGGCACTGCAAAAGGTTAAACAAAATTCTGTTATTTCCTACATGAATGGAATAGTTGTGCCAAAAGTGTTCAGAGCATCAAAAAGAACTGGATTCAACATAAATCCCATACACCTGGAGTGAAGGACATGGCTCATCAGCCTTCTTCGTATACTCCGCCTCCACAAATTAAATTGGGTCTCATGAAGAATTCCACGAGGACTCTAGACAGAAATGGTCCACCATTCTTATTCTTGTGTGAGAAATTCCCAAGGATTAGTAGGAAGATTAAGGTGGGTATATTCATTGATCCCCACATATGTTGACTCATGAAAGACCCTAAATTGGATCTTGCTCTCAGTGATGACGAGAAGTCAGCCTGGAATGCCTTGCGACATGTTGCAATTGGTTTTCAATGAAATGTGGAAGCCATCACCTTCAGGAATCCTGTGGAGGATTTTACAACTTCTTGGGAGAAGCTTGGCTGCAACATGTCACTACAGAAGCATTTCATCCATTCACAATTAGATTCCTTTCCAGCTAGCTTTGGAGCCATTCAGGGACAAACATGGAGTCATCACCAGGACATCTCAATGATGAAGAAAAGATACTAAGGCAAATGAGTGATGCCATGTTAGCCGATTAGTGCTGGATGGTGAAGAGGGATGCTCTGGAAATTCTGTACAAGTGACAACAAAATGGCACTTCACTAAATTCATGCAAGTTCACTGTTGTGTCCCACTCTCATACAGCATAAATAGGGCCAATTCTGTAATTTAAATGCTAGTTTGATGTTCTGCATTGCAAATTCTAAGTGAAAAACTTTTCATATTCATAACAGGATACAACTCAAAATGTGTTGCACAATGTTAATGCCATTTTTGGCACCAAGTTCGCAGTACTATGGCTACTGAGATTTGGGAACTGACACTGCATGGGTCAGAAACTTTAACACGTAAACTACTCAAATACACATAGTTTTCATTTCTATGTCTGTAAGATGATGGGAAACACAGCTCTAAAATCACTCACATTCAATCTGCACACCCAATATATGCACTTACCCTTGTAATTAGTTACAACTTACTTTCTCTCTTCACTTACACAGCTAACACCATATTTCCCAGGCAAAAACAGGGTTTCAAAGAAAATACAAAACAGTACAAGATTTGCACAAAGTTGCAAGATCTGAGGTTCTCACAGAAGTGCTTTAGAGATTCAAGCCTTCAGGAACGTTACAATGTGTCATACTTACTTACTTATTTACTTACTTACTTACGTACTTACTTACCTACTCCATGGAGTAGAGTCCTTCTTGAGAAGCTAACAATTTGTCAGCTAGTCAAGAATTTCCCCCCATTTTATGGAACCAGAAGGTTCATTACTGCATTCACAAGTGCCTGCCACCTGTCCCTATCCTGAGCCAGCTCGATCCAGTCCATAACCCCACATCCCACTTCCTCTAGATCCACCTTAATATTATCATCCCATCTATGCCTGGGTCTCCCAAGTGGTCTCTTTCCCTCAGGTTTCCCCACCAAAACCCTGTACATGCCTTTCCTCTCCCCCTTACGTGCTACATGCCGTGCCCATCCCATTCTTCTCGATTTTATCACCCAAACAATATTGGGTGAGGAGTACATATCATTAACCTCTTAATGATGTAGTTTTCTCCACTCCCCTGTCACCTCGTCCCTCTTAGGCCCAAATATACTCAACACCCTATTCTCGAACACTCTCAAACCTACATTCCTCCCTCCATGTGAGTGACAAAATTTCACACCCATACAAACGAAAGAATTATAGTTCTGTACATCTTGATCTTTAAATTTTTTTAATAGCAAACTGGAAGACAAAAGATTCTGCACCGAATGATAGCAAGCATTCTCTGACTTCAATCTGCTCTTAATTTCTTCCTGATTAGAATTTTGATTCATTAAGGTTGTTCCCAAATATCTGAATTCTTCCACCCTTTCAAAGAAACTATTATCAATCTTTATATTGTGACTTCGTCCTGCATTCTGATCTCGAGACATGACCATGTACTTAGTTTTATCAAAATTTACTTCTAGTGCAATCTCCTTACTAGCCACTAGCAAAGCTTCTGCATTTTCCTTTACAATATGTATGCTTCCTCCCAACATATTAACATCATCATCATAAAAAAGATGATGATATGTACCATTTAATTTCAAGCCATCCTGGTTTATCTGACCATCCTAATGGTGTACTCTAAAGCAAAGTTGAACAGCAATGGCGACAGAGCATCTCCTTGTTTCAAGCCATTCCTAATAGGAATAATGTCAGACAAATTCTTGCCTACCCGGATTCTGCTATACATTTCAGGCAGACATACTTTTATTAGCCTTAACAACTTCATGGGGTTACCACACTCAATGAGAATATTAACAAGACCTCCCTCCTAAATGAATCATGAGCTTTCTTGAAGTCTACAAAGAATTGAAGCACTGCTTCGTTTTAGTCCCATTTTTTCTCAAGTATTTGACAAATGCAGAATATATGCTCAGTAGTTGACCTGTTACGTCGAAATCCATGTTGATGATCCCCAATAATTCCCTCTACATATGGAATGAACATAGACAGCAAGATGTTGGATAAAACTTTGTACAAATATGGCAAAAGTGATATGCCCCTGTAACCACTACAATATGTTTTATCGCCCCTCTTATAGATAGGTATGATGATTGTTCCTCCCACTCCTCAGGCAACTTCTTATTACAAATAGAAATGATAAGTTCACGGATCTCAGAGCAAATTGTTCTACCCCCTACCTTTATCAATTCTGCTGGGATTGGATCAATAACTGGGGATATAATGTGTCATACAGTCCAAACAACAGCACTTTCTCAGACTGCAAAATCAGTGGTGCACAAATACCAGGAACCAAATTCTGTACAGCACCACCACATATTTTTAGGTACTCAGTATCAAATTTTCTTCATGTAAGCCTTCTGGCATAAAAAAACTTTTAGGCGGTTCCTAGAATTTTTGGGAAATTTGTGGATCCCTGGCTTAAGCCTGAAGATGGTGCCATGACCCTTTAAAATATTGCTATTTACAATCAACCATGGCATGACATCACTGAAAACATAAATCTTTGGTAAATGCAGCTGGTAGAACAGCATGGCACAGACAAGCAGAATATAACAGACATTGGTTTGATGCCTCACAGGCAATGTTTCAAAACAAATGTATGATGTATAAAGTACCCACTAGAACTCAGCTACAAACAAGCAAAACTGTTTATAACAAAATCACTAACATGTGGGCATGGCTGTGAAGTAGATTCATGCAAAAGTGTATATCAATAATGGTCTACAGTACATGTGAAATAAAAAATAAAACATTTCCAAGATACAGGTGTGCATGTACAAAACAAAAGTGGTCCATTACAACATTCAATGTTTGTGCAGGCTGGTACAGAAACATAACCCACGAATCTTTCATCATGTGTAAACATCAGAGACAGGAACAAACTTACTTGTCTCTTAAGGGAAACAATTTCCCTATCCATTGCTTTCAACATTTGGTCACCCTGACTGGCAGGGGCAGGTGCTGGTGGTCCGGCAGCCATAGCCACTAAATCATCATGGTTAATGTACATCCCTCGTGGGGGCTTGCGTTTATGGCGCAGAAGAACGTGGCAGTGTCTGTCACGCTTCACTGGACCAGTCGTTGGACGGACACTGCCTGTGCGTCTGCAAGCAGCCACCCGCCCAAATTTAGCAATGTATTTAGCCCTACATCTAAGATCCTGGCTGAGACTAAATACGTTTAACTTAACCTAACATCAAGGTAAGAGATACTAATTATTATACAATAGTTTCCAAAACCTACTGCTAGGCCAATACTAAATTCTGAACAGAGGGTCTAAATCAAGGGGTTCCCAATATAATCAACAAAAGAGAGTTATGATTACATTTAACACATACTACAAATTTACAAAATGTAATTCAGGGCACCTGGAGAGACACATAAGGGAGAGAAGTTATCCATGTGGTAGTTTACTTACCAACAAATTCGTACATCTACATGATTTAGCACCACTGTGCATTCTTCAGTACTGACTGCACTCAACACAGTAATTTAACAAAGTTTTTCATATATACAGGGTGTTTCACGACTTTAGGGCATAACTGCAGGAGGTGATTTCCTAGGTCTTTGTGATCAAAAAAGTTCATATAAACATGTGTCCGATTTTGGACGGTTACGGAGTTAT
>Ga0123354_10011507_pt1 | contig 13681 bp, 5 predicted proteins | sample TergutLab28metaG_2_FD_97872 | JGI IMG/M metagenome (GOLD analysis project Ga0123354, IMG submission 97872) | Labiotermes labralis P4 segment gut microbial communities from Petit-Saut dam, French Guiana - Lab288 P4 | ecosystem: Host-associated > Arthropoda: Insects > Digestive system > Gut ... | reverse complement strand
TTTTAATAAATATTGTTATCACATTGCACGGTAATAAAATGAAAATAAATCCTGACTACCCACAATATTTTTGTAGGTCATTATAAAGTTAAATTCTTCTTTAAGTTATGCTACAGTTCTATTGCTTTCTGCACTTTGATGGAGGCTGCAATCCACAGTATTGTCTGTAAGATCTCCATATGTGTCCAAGAAATACCTACAGGATAAATCTTGCATCAGTCCCAGGGTAGTCCACATGTGATTTGTGATGTCTGAAGTGTCACTGGGGGCAAGGTTTCTGCCATCAGTTTTCATGCCCCGAGTGTTCCAAACCCATCCATAACCAATGGATGGTACAGTAGTCTTGATTAAGACACAGTACCAACAGACTTTGCCTACCCCACTGATCAAATAACTAAAAAAAAGATAAAGTTGTGGAGTAGATATGCTTGAAGCACCTTATGGCTTTCTTAATGATGTGTTTGTACAGTTAATTTACTTCTAAATATAATAATCATTCCAAGGAATAAAAATAGTTAATTCTGTGTTTTTATTACAGATCCGTGCTCAAGGCTGCGGTGAGCTATTGTTATCACTGTGCTGGCAGCCTGCAGCAAACAGGCTGACAGTTGTCGTACTGAAGGCTCGGAATCTTCCCAAGATGGACGTCACTGGATTAGCAGGTAAGACCCTGAAGATTTTTGTCACAATATGACAGTGAATTACCTAGCGAGTCTGTATCATATCATGTGGACAAAGCTGCATTGCCTGCAGACCTGCTAGTACTGCCAATACTGTTACTACTGCTAATACTACTGTTGCCAATAAAGGTGCTACAGAAAGTTTGTTAAGTAGAAATAAGTGGTCCTCCTCTAGAAATTGTAATGAATCTCTACCACCAGTACTGGAATGGTCAGTGAAAGATTATGGTTTCGTGATGTGATGTCATGTGCTCTGATATATAGACAGACAGACAGATAGATGGATGGATGGATGGATGGATGGATGGATGGTTGCAAGGGTGAGTGGGTGGTTGGATGCCGACAGTTTTGGAAGAATCTTCTGCCTCCAGCTTTAGATTTCTCTGAAATGTCACTGATACCTACCTGCCAAAATACATGGCATCACATCCCATATAATAATACTCTTGATATTTACTTCTATGAGAACCTTAAATCTAACAATATTATCATTATCTCTTACAAAATAAATAAAAAGTAAATTAAATAGTTCATATTTTGGAAGCCATACATTATTTACTTTAACTACTTCAGTTGGTACCAATGATGCAAATTAAATATTGTTGTCGTCATGTGGTTTTAGATCCCTATGTGAAGATGTACCTGTTGTATAACAGTCAGCGAATAGCCAAGAAGAAGACACATGTGAAGAAACGCACACTGAACCCTGTCTTCAATGAATCATTTGTTTTTGACATTCCTGTGGGTGCTGAGGGTCTTGACAACGTGAGCCTCGAATTTATGCTGCTTGATTGGGACCGAGTCACAAAGAATGAGGTAATGAGACATAGGGAGCTTTCAAAGTAATTTTGTCTAATAAACACAAGGCATTTTGAGCGAATACAACAGCTTCACCAGCTCTTCTTTCCAACCTACTGGCACAAGGCTGAATACTATTATATTGTCATTCTTTCAGTAATCCCTTGAAACCTAATTTCATGAGACTGTTCTTGTATAGTGTATCTTGTGTTTGAGTGGCTAACATTCCTGCTGTGTATTTGGGAAGACAAAACTTCAAAAACCAATTTGGACCTGGAGACTATCTTGACTGTTTTGTGTGTGTGTTTTTCAATTAGTCCAGGTGAATGTCAGGATAGTACCTTCAATCAGACTACAGTCACTTTTTACAACCCCTCCATTTCAACATTCATTGAACTTCCTCTCATTAAACACTCTATAATCTTAACACTTGGAAGCATTATTAAAACAACAAATACTAAATAAGTATTCTTGTATATTCTTGGCCATTAGACTATGTGACATCAGGTTCTCATGCTATCAGTAGTACTAAATAAGCAGTTTAAATTTAAGAGGTTAGTTTTATGTGTGTGTACATGCAGATATTGAATTAATATTGTCACCACTTCTCACTTCCTTGTTTCCACAGTAGCATTCAGCAACGTCACAGCTCCACCTTGCTGTCCTGTATGGTCCATCTGTCTACCTTTTTTCCTCCTCTCCCCTGGCACCCAGTTATATGCCTTAGTCATTCACCTACTTCCCCTGTTCCTCCCCTAAATGTCCTTACCCTGTAATATCCAGACACTCAGTAATTTCAGTTAGCAATTATACCATTTCCATTCCCTTCCTGATTTCATAATTTCAGGCTGTCTGTCCACTTCACACCTTGCAAGTTCTTCTCCAATTATTCACTTCTGGTGAATTAAGTCTAGCTACATCCCTGTGGCTAATCACTTATGTTTCAAACCCATGTGTTTAAATACTTTCCGTGATGGCTATATACTGTATATATATATTTGTTTTCACCCCCTTTGGTACTGTACCACACCCAATAAATCTTAACATGCCTAAAAGTCTTTTAACCTGAATAATTGTATTACTAACTTTTGTATTGTGATCAGAACTGTACAAAAAGTTCTTCTTAAACTCAGTAACTCAATGGAACACAGCCTTTCTTGAGAAGTCAACAGTTCCTCAGCTAGTTCAGAAATTCCCTGCATTGTATGGAATTCAAAGGGTCACTACTCTGTTCAGAACAGCCCACAACTTGTCTTTGTCCTGAAACAGATTACCGGTAATCCTCTCTATGCCCACCCATCTCACTTCTTTAAGAACCACATTAATAATACCTCCCATCTATACCGAGGTCTTCAGAGTTGTCTCTTTCCTTCAGTTTTCCCACAAAAACCCTGGACCCATTTTTCTTCTCTCCAATCTGTATATTTCCTGCTTATATCATTCTCCTTGATTGCTTGCATAATATCTGGGGAGGGGTACAGATCAAGGAGCTCATTATGTATACCAAGTCATCATCCTTACTGATCACTAATAATAGTGTGTGTTACCCAGCAAGTTAACATCATGAGCCTAGAGCAGAAGCAGATGTGTCCCATTCAATTACAGACCCTCCTGGTTAGCTTGGGTTTTCCTAATGGCATATTCAAAAGCAGAGTTAAAAAGCTATGGTCATAAGGCCTCTCTATGGATCAAACAGTTCTTAATATGACACATATCACACAAACGTTTGACTATCCAGACTGTATTATAAGTTTCATTTAAACACATTGTATTTAAGCTAGCTGGTTTTATGGATATCCCAGACTCATTTAGATTATTTATACATAGCCTCCCTCATCACTAGCCAGAAGAATTTCTTGAAGCCAATAAGCAACTGATGTACTGCCCCATTTATTGTCAATTTTTCTTGAGTTTTGAACGAATACAGAATATATGATCCATGTTTGATCTGATACATTAATATCCACACTGATAATTCGAAATGATTTTGTTTACATATGAAGTTGACCCTGACAGAACAATATAGAATGAATTGCTATATTTAGTCAATAACAGTGACATGCCTGGATAATTACTTCAATCTGTTTTACCAACCTTCGTATAAATAGCCATAGTTACTGACTCCTTCCACTATTGAGGAAATTCTTGCTTTCCCTAAATAGAATTAATACGTTTGTCCAAGTCAGAATTTAATGTTCTGCCTCTTGCTTTATTCAATTCTGTTGGCATTTGAAAAATTTTATATTTATTTTATGTTTTTGATTCTAATAGGTCCACTTTCACCTACACCCATATGTGCAGGTCTTACTCATATCAATTTCTAATCCCCATTTCTGATACCCTTCCTTCATATTACACAAGCCTGCACAACCTAACACAACCACTTCCTGATCATGAGGAATCAGCAATGTACTGTACATACCGCAGTGTGCAGCACTATAATCAATTAAAACATTTTCAGTTGCAGGAACCGGGAGAGTTCCTGAATATACTTGTATTTAACCATCTATATTTCAAGGTTCTGTGTCTTTAGAATTTACTCATTCGACAGTCTCCAAGTTTCCATACAGATGACTCCTGTTTAAAAGTGCAATCAAACTGTCAAAGTCCTACAGCTAGGCATCACAGCCTAATAGTGTTGCATGTTACCGTGTCCAGCAAACCCTGATTTTACATTCCTACATTTCACATTTTCTGCAGTTTTATGTACTTTTTGTATGGCTCTGGCCAAATGCCCATAAGAATAATGTTTCCTGGTTTTATGTCATTTTAGGTGTGGCCCACAACAAGTTTAAAATCGGGGTTTTTACAGTATTTGTTATTGAATCTTATAAATCAAAGTGGCATTAGGAGTTTTCATTGACTTAATCCTTCTGGCTGCATTGTGGCCCTGAGGTCGATTCAGCCTGTAATGGAAAGGACTACCAAGAGTATCTCCTGGAGTTAAAGGTGGCCGGTGTGTAGGGCTGACAACTTTACCGCCTTCATGTACTGACTGTCCAGAAATTCTGCAAGACTTAACCTCTTGGAGTCTTAAAGGCCTGTCCAGGCTTGTAATGGGATAGCTTTACCTTCCCCCTTATAAATGAAACCAATATATACACTGTGTCTATGGAGCACCCCTGATAATCTATTTGGAGATGTAATATAATACAGAATATTAGTGGTGTTCCCTAGACACAGTGTATTTGTTGGTTTTATTTGTAAGGTTAGGCATCACAACATTTGACTATTACTGTTTACTTTTCAGCAGTTAGACATTTCCATTTTATCCACATTATTTCTGTTGGAAAGTATGGCACATGTAAATAATTGGAACTTGATCATGTATGATGCATTTTTGTTTTTTGTGAATGAATGTTTTAGGTAATTGGTCGACTGGAGTTGGGAGCGGCCAAGAGTACAGGCTCAGCTCTGCATCACTGGAATGAAGTGTGCAACTCCCCCCGTCGTCAGATTGCTGAGTGGCACAAACTGCGAGAGTAAATAACTTTAACGACAATATTATTATATAAAACATCTTAATGATTTCCACCATCTGTAAGAGATACCTCTTGAAGCAATTTAATATATTGCTTGCCAATCATATGGCCTTGCATGGGTATCTCTCAAATACTTAACTTCAAAAATAATTCCAATTATCAAGACTTGACCTACATGTGTATATAAAATCTGACTGACTAGTTTGTTTCCAGAGAAATTTGTGGGAGGCAGAATATTTGACTATGACTGTTCAACACAGCACTTGGACATGGACCCTTATGTAAATAGTATTTGTGCCATGAGAGAACTTTCTTGCCTTTTTAAACCATCTTCCTACTCAGGATTAGTTCTGTTAGTCCTCACCTATGACTGAGCTTGTGCAGTGTCACATGCATTTTTATGACATTTTAATGAGGGATGTGTATGTTGTCAACACTTCACAATTTAATGTTTCTACCTGTCATATAGATTACTTTGCTTCTAGAGGTTGATTACAAGCTCCTTTTGAAAGTTTCTCTATGTATAGCAGAAATATTATAAATGATTTTCAGTTCTTGGCTTTTTCTGGTTGCAGTCAGGATTGGTAACATTTTATGATGGATTTTAGTGGACATGTCGATATATAAAACAGCATAAAGAGAACAGTGCAGCACTTACCCCATCTAGTTGAGTACTTGTGTCACTCTTTTATCTGCCATTCCCTTTTGTATACATTGGTAACTATGTTGATGTGTTATTGTACTGACTTTTTGCAATATTTGAAATCTTTCAAATACCCATTTTATGTCAAAGTGGAAACAAATGAGTTTTGCAATGTATTACTTATACATGTAGGTCTTGGGAAAGAAATGTAATAAGAACCAAAGCAAATGTACTCATCATCTCAGTCTCTTTTGTTGCCATTACTTTTAATAGATCTAACTGAAAGAGAGGCTACAAAAAAGAGTAATTATGTTTGACAGAAAACTGAGGACTTGAAGGTAAAGAAAATATAAATTGCTGAGATTTAGTTTAAATATATTTAAAAAGTGGGATTATATGTTGATATTCTCTGCAATGTCTTGAAATGTTTGAATGTTATATGGTGCTTCATATATATATATTTTGTAAGATCACTGAAACATCAAATCTTGCCCTGATAGTGTAGAATTCTGTTCTGTACAAAGGTAAAAGGGAAAACTTACATGTATGATTTTGCATGTATGTCAGATCAGTTGATGTGTGCATTGTTATGCAAAGTGAAGACAGAACATATCAAGAGTATACTGGCAGAGACTAGGACTTAGTAACTCAAAATAATTTTCTAGAATTTCACAATAACTGGCTGCTTGGATTATGTTGTCCACACTGAGAAGTGGAATGACAGGGCTTGTTCCCATTTTCACACATGTGCAGATCTGTGAACATTCTAATTCTTTCGTCAGTCCAAATGCACTGTTGTATTGCTCCCCAGAAAGGAGACAGTTGATATCCCAAGGTGCCATATGACTAGGGAGCTTGAAACAAAGAGAAACTGTTTGCAGTATTTCATTGTGTCAGGGCTAGGACTGGTTTGGTTGATAATCGATTATTTAAAAAAAAAAAAAAACTCATGGTACAGTGAATCGGTAACAGCAATGAAAGCACTTCCTTTGCATATCCTTTCATTCTGTACATATCGGTGGCAAATCATCAAACTGGCTAGTAGTGTGTCAGTACACTACTGAAATTGGAAAACTATAAAAGCAGGTTTTTTTCCCTCCCCCCTTAGCTTCATATGTGCCAGACTAGTGAAGTGGGTAGAGCTGTAGCTCATCTAGATGTCCTATGATTGTGCTTTTGTACATTTGCATCTCTATTATGACTTCATTTCTACAGGGGAATTTCCACTGATATTTAGACTCCTTCATGAAAACTTGGACTGCAGTATTAGCAATATCAGTAGTACTGAAAATAAACCCATTTGTTTAAAAGCAGAGAAAGGCATTTAATGACATGCTAACTTCATAGAAGGCATCCACTTGTGTTTAGAAAATTAAGTAATAATAATTGTTACTAATTAATAAAATTCATAACATGATTATACAGAATAAATCAGAACGTCATGATTAAATTAAGTAATTTTTATTTATGCAGTGGAAACAGTAATATTCTATCCACATTTGCACTGGAATACAGTGTAATGTTCTGAAGTAGAAAGCATTTTGTTCTTTGAAAGCAATTAACGATATTTTTTAGGGTTTTTTAGTAAACCTTCAGTACATATAATGAGAGTAACTGCAGATTAGTTAACTTCCAAGAGATATATCCTTCAAAGTAAGGCAAGAAATCTAGGAGGTTAAGTTAGTGTGTTAATGGTTTTCTGAAGATTTATGGCTATGATTCAGTCATTACACCAAAACTGTGTGTTACTATGTACTCTGTCTGCGATGTATTAATTATGAGATGATTGACAGCTGGAAGTGTTCCTGATTTTAGATGGTAGGTTGTCACTAATTTATGTTAAAAAGGGACTACTATAAGAGTGAGGAACTTCTGAATACCATGCTTACAGCTAGCATTTCAGGCAAGTATTCAGAACTTTCTGTGTTTGATTCCATTCCCATTCATACTGAACTAATATATATGACAGTAAAATGATACACAGTGACCTGAAGGCAGGGCTAGAGCAGACTCCCAAAAGTCATGTGAAGACAGTGGCCAGTGTCCAGCACAGTGCATGCTTTTAACACTGGGATAAAAAATATGACTGCCTTGAGATATCTGTGAGTATGGAGAGCTATTTTTAAGATGGCAAGCTTCATGTCAAGTAATGTCATCTACCTTGACAGTTTTCATGGTTACCTGCAGGGTCTCCAGGGATAGCTCTAAGACATTTTGTAACAGCGTTTTTTAAAGTCTGCAGGATCTGTAACTGCAGACACAAAATCTTTCTTGACACTTTCTATGCTGTTTTTTTAGTCAGAGAAAACTCTTGCAGTACACTTCCATGGTATCATAGTTACTGTTGCTGAATATAAACAATAATTAGCTCTAAGTGTTGAAAGATAGCAGCACATGTTCCTTGTACTGCACATCTCAGATTTTCCAATGTACAAAGATAGTAGTGGTCAGTTCTTATGACCAAGATGCTTTGTGAAAGAGCTATAGAAAATATTCCATTTAATCTCACCACTTATGACTATAATCCATGACTGGCGTGTAGCACCTAGCATACGGCTGTATGACTAACGAATAACCTTCAACTCCCATCAGTAGCAACAGAATTCTGTCTTTTTTTTCACAGCACTCAGGCCAGCTGTGCACCTTACTTAGCTTCCAGTTCAGGGGGTGTTGTGGACGTTTTCACTAGGAGTAAAGTGGCCAGGGTGCAAAAATCATCATTCCACTCCATCTCGTACCCACCATGTACCATTATGGCATGGTGCTTATTTAAACACATGGCCAACCTACTTCATTTAATTATGAATGGACATTTAACTGAAATAATTGAACTAAATAATCGCTATGAATTACATTGAACATGAACTGGCATACATGTGCTATTCTGTAATGTTGCTACTTGAAATATTCAGAAATCCTGAATGTTGACTAAATGCATGTAAGTTGCATGAAATAGTATGCCTTTCAAATTTTGACACTGGTTGATAATGTTTTAAAAATAAAAATTGGTTGTGAAAATGTAAATTGGATTGTATTGGCTCAGACTGTATACTTGCAAAGTTGAACTCCAGGTTATATTATCTCTGATGTTATAACTAGGTATATTGTAGAAGCAAGTCTCAGGAAATATGTCTGCTTTCTGAATACACAAACCATCAAACACAGTTGTGTTTAGCTGTAATTGTGATTCTGGCATTGGAAATACTGCTTCTGCCAGTCACCTGTCAGTTATCTTCTGCAACTTCAAAGTGTTTTCCTATTTTGTAATATGCAAAAGCATGTACAAGCTTTTCAGGTATTCTTGGTGGTTATTTATCAGATAATGGTCTTTTGGGTTTCATCACTCTATAGTGGTTAGATTCTCTGACATTCCAAAATGTTGGGACATTGGGACATTTAACCATTGCTCGGTGCAAAAACCCCAAATTGAATACAATAAAATGATGGTCTTTTCTGGGGTTTCTGCATTGTGTAGTGGTTAGATTTTCTGACATCCCAAACTGTTGGAACATTTTACCAGTACATGATGCAGAATCCCAAAAGAGGATCATCATCTGATGAGAAAACTTGTATTAGTAGAGGGCGTGTAGGAAAATGAAATCCACAGTGTATAAAATATTAAAATGAGCGTTCTGACTGCCATGTTTGGCAGCAGTATCTTAAGCAGACACTTCACCTCTTGCCATAGCAGTCAAGACTTTCTGATCTCCATTCTGTTACACTTCAGTGTGTTGTAGCAATGCTTCAGTGTCCAGTATCTGTCTTTGTTATGAGAGTAAACAAAACACTTTGAACATCTTGCATCAATCTATCTCCTATGATATGTTTCAGCCACTTGTTTTGGCCATCATCAGGTACAAACTGCAATAACAGAGACATAAAAGTATACTGATGTGCAGTCATCCCCTTCACTGTGAAGTCAGATACTGATTAATGGGCATAACAGAAGACAATACCAAAATTTGTTTTAAGTGTCTACTGTTGCAAGCTAGCTTTGTGAGAGTTATCTGTTACTGTCTTGTGGTTCTCACAAGACAGTCAGCAAATGTAAGAGTTTATGATAGTGCAAGAACAACATAAATTTCAACACATTTGCCCAAGACAAATATGAAAAATTATGATGGTAGTTATTGTGTCAAATAGGTTTGCTTTTTGTGCTGTAGCAAATAAATATTTCTCCATTATGTTTTTACTTTACATTGTCTTCATCATGAATATGCAATTTACAGATATTTGTATTTTAATACTTCAGTAATATGAACACCAGTTTCCAAGAATGAGCTTTCACTCTCCAGAACAGTTTATCATAGTGCAGTACAGGGTCTGAAATTTGTAGGATGTTCTACACCACTTGAGAATTAAATCTGCCAGTAGAGAAGGTCATGTGAACTTCCCATTCACAGATAAACAGCTGTTTCTGCTTCATTCTTTTCTGTTTCTTAACCCTTTAAATGCCAAGTTAAATCCCAATCCCATCTGCCATTTGCTGACATTATTAGGAGCTCACCATATTTTCCACGTTAGCAGGGTAAGGGTTAAAATGATTCATCCTAATGTGTTGCAAGCATTACAGCAATAAAGTCAGCTGTTAGAGAGAGCAAATGCAACTTATATTTTAATTGTATAAACCCAGCTACATGTACATGTTTCTTTTTTCAACAAGCCAGTGTTAGGCTGTGTATAAGAAAGCAGAAAGAGAAAACTTTACAACTGCAGTCTATATTCACTAGAGGTCAAAGTCTCAATCTTGAGTGAATATTGATTGCAGATGTAGAGTTCTATTTTTCTGTTTTCTTATACACAGCCTGATGATGGCTTGTTGAATATGGAAACATATACATTTAGCTAGACGTACAAGTTGCATTCATTTGGTCTTATGGTTTTATTTTCTTAATTTTATTCCCTCTTTTTATTACATTAAAATAAGTTTGCTTATTGTGCATTAAAATGTATAATATTTCAGCTTAATTATAAGTTAAGGGGGCTTGTATAAGCTTACTTGGAAACGTGACCACCATGCGTGGTTTTGTGCCTATTGAAAATGGAGTTGTGAGACTGGAAAAAAGACTGATGAGAAAACTTCTGACATGTAACTTGTTGCTAAATTAGGGTTCACTGCGCTGAAGTTACTCTGATACGAGATGATGAGTAAATATAACTGCAGGGAAATGTCAGTGTTTGAATAAAAGGTAATGAGACCTGTCTGTCTACAAGCATTCTAGAGAGAGAGAGAAAGGTCAGTGACATTTTCAGAATCTTTGGTATTTGTATTGTGAAACTTTAAATTTTAAATCAGTGTTTGTAGTGGTTTAAATCTTTCTGATATGTATCTGCTAATTTCATGGGCTAGTTATGTAAGAAATGTACATTCTATCTGCATTTGCAGAGAGAACATCAGAAATTTTAGTTTAATACTCTTAAGTCAGTTTTCACATCTTTGCAGCATCCTGGTTTAAAACTTCGCACCACCAAATAGTGGATAGGGTGATCTCTCAGAACTGAGATGTATAGAGGAAGGAAGGTTTCCCAGCATTCTGGCAAACATTTTCATTACCATGACAAGGATGAGTGAACCAGGGGGTTATCTGGCAGCAGGTAGGATGTGTGATTTGAACGTTTAATTGGAGAGAATGACTTTGGTGCTTATCAGTAGCAGAATTCGCTACTGTTCCCAACAAAAGGTGATGAAAAGATTTTTTATGAAACAGGGAGGACTTGACAAACAGCCAGGAAAAGAATACAGATCTTGTCCTCCTGTAATGACCCCTGATTCACCTAAATTTCCATTACCATGAGAATGCTCCTCTGTCAGCACTATGTTCACTGTGTCGTATTAGGCAATCACCTCTCTCCACCCTCCCACTGTGAGATCCATATAAGCCCTCTTTCTCAGATAACCCCAAAATTCCCTCACCCTGAAGATGTCAACTTCAATATGTGATGAAATGTTGTGAAAACTTCATTGCTGTACATGGCCTAATCCAAGAATCCAATTTCGTGCATCAAGTGCTGAGTTGCAGTACTGATTTGGAAGTTCATTTCCTGTATTAGAAGTGGAAATGAAATTGAAGGGATCCAAACTGACCATTTTCTGGTCTTCAGATTTGTAAAGATAGTTCTTTCATACCTACTCTCTTCAGGAAGATTATATTTGTTAATATGCAAGAAGATGTTTTACACTTGAGATCTTGTCTCCTGTGTACTGGTATATGAAGGCTCAACTGTTTCTCTTTTACCTTTGGATGGGGGCATTATTATTTAAGGTTGACAGTACATTTGGATGATGCACAATATTTTAATTTATGAAAACCTCACATAATGACTACATTGACGGCAATTATTTAACATAATAGGTTTCAAGCTAACGAAAGTGTTTTTCTTCCCTGCTTATACATGCCATTTTCTGTGATATTTATGTAGTTTGTAGTATTATTTTGTTGTTGATATATGTAAAACACTGTTTGCAAGTTTCATTATTACATATTTGTTAATATGATTTTCAGTTAAAGTCTAAAGCATTAAAAATTATCTGAATGTTGGCAGAATATATTAGTTATTTTTATAAAAATTTCCACATATGATACAGTATTGTTAGGTTACTCAACTCACTGCATCTAAAATCCCATTCAGTTGGATATTTTCCCTTCCTGTGTAAGAAGATAAAATATTTTCCACCTGTGGAAATAGGCAGACCAAAAAAAAAAACAGATCAAATAAACTGTATGCCAAAACAAAGCTTTATAATTTGAATTTAAAGCGAAATGAACTGTCTACAGAAAAGGATACTGCAGCAGATTTTTTATGACTATGTTTATGTATGTATCATGACACATCAGTGGAAATTAAGTTATGTACTCTGTGTCAAAATTTTGTACCTTTCATGACAATTCCCTGTGCCTTCATTATAAGACAAAAATAGTGACCTGTAGTAAAAAATCTGTCATACATGCATATGACCTGCTGTTTGCATATGATGAAGGTCCCACTTTCAGTTTGAAATATTATGAGTGTTAATCTAACTAGACTTATCAGCTCCAGTTAAAACTGTGTGTAGAGAATAAATAGTTTTAATGAAGTATCCTCAGTATCACATGGAGCTTACAATCAATTATGTGACTGATTTGTTAAGAAATTAAAATAAATTTGATGTGAACTAATCTGTGCTTTTAAAGTTATTAAGTAATATAAAAATAATCATTCTTGCATAGTTACTTTATGTGCATCTAAAAGTGGTTCATTTGTATTTCTAATGCACAATAATATTTTTACAAAATGTTATGTTTAAGTTCAAGAACACCGGTGCTGCTGAAGTGTGCTACGTTTTGTTCTCCAGGATAGGTCAGATTCCCATTACTACACACTGCATGTGTCAGTAACAATTAAGCAGATCTGTCAAGCTGAAGATACACTTCAGCTTATGAAGAACAGAAACAAAGAGTCAACAATTGAAGTACATAAATACAAATATGCACAATTGCAAATAGAAATAATGGTTACAACTTTACTCTATAAATCAAATAGGAAGCAATGACCAAGGCAGGAAGCATGCATAGGAAAGTTTAAAAACTTGACTGAACAATATATGACTCTTAAAAATGGAATATGAAGGATTCTTCTGGCTCAGGATAGGTTCCAGTGGTGGATTGCTGTGGACACTGTAATGAGCCATTTTTTTCCATGCAATTTGGGGATAACTTGACTGACAGACTTTCAAGATGTCTGATCCATGCAGCTAGAAAATTGAATATGTTGGCTGACAGGTTAAGAGGTTTAATTCATTACCCCCCATCTAATACAAGGATTGTGCTTTGAAACTGGCCAGTAGGCTTTATACTGTTCTAATTATCCTCCCATCCCTTTCAGCATTTCTTAACCTCTGCAATTGACGCAGAATCATTAAATATCTTAGTGTTTAACAATCTTTTTTATTTAGGGTGTCTGGGTTTGAAGCTGGCTACCTAGATTGGTTATAATGGCTGCAGCTTTTATGGTTTGCACCAGTTTATGCTAAGACAGAACTATAAGTAAGTAATGCCTGCAGTCTTCCACATTCATTACAGTTCTTCCACAGTCCATTA
>Ga0123354_10011504_pt1 | contig 13681 bp, 5 predicted proteins | sample TergutLab28metaG_2_FD_97872 | JGI IMG/M metagenome (GOLD analysis project Ga0123354, IMG submission 97872) | Labiotermes labralis P4 segment gut microbial communities from Petit-Saut dam, French Guiana - Lab288 P4 | ecosystem: Host-associated > Arthropoda: Insects > Digestive system > Gut ... | reverse complement strand
TGTTTTTTTTGTGTTGTGGTTGTGGTGTGGGTGTTTGTTTGTGTTTTTTTGTTGGGGGGTGTGGGGGGGGGGGGGGGGGGGTGTGTTTGTGATCTATGCGTGTGTGTGTGTGGGGGTGTGTGTTTGTGTTCTATGCGTGTGTGTGTTCCGACATACTCGAGTGTTCCAACAAACTCGTAAGTACCTGGTTATTTTAATTTATAATTTATATTATAATAAATTTAAAAAAACTGTTATTCCTTTACGCATTTGTTCTCATTTGACGTTACATGTTAGAGACGGCCGAGTGTTTCTACATTTTCCCTGTTTGACTGAGGAGTTTTGTGTTGCAAGTTGCAGATTTTTGGTGACATGTAGAGATTTCGGGCGGGTTGGGGGGGGGAGGGGATCTCAATTCCATAATATTTATCTTTGCGTTGTTCTCATCTGTTAAGAAATTAATATCTCTGAACCGGCCCCATATTAACTTTTCAAATGCTTCACAAATAAAAATTCCATCTCTCATATATTTTCTAAACGTTTTTTTTTGACAAATGGAAATCCCGTAAAAATATCACCCACATCAATCTTCGTACTTCCTGCAATCCGCAGCGTATTTATAATATTACATGGATTTTTCTATAAAGTTTTTTACACAACAAAACATTTATTAAACATCTTACGTGCACGAACTTCGAATAGATGAGAGCCTATTGTAAGAATTTTGAACTTTTAACGCTTGAAACCTTTTCAACTCGCATTTTCCATCATAAACCATCAATACACTAATATCTTACATTGTAGAACCTTGAATGAAGCACATAATGGTCACGACAGGACAGCACAATGCATGGTGTGGCGTCATCGATATCAGCGAATACGTTAAGCACTATTGCCTCATGTCCCGACTACCTATTTCAGTCGCTTGATTGAATTTAAAGTGAGCATGCTACAGATTCTTTTAGGCACAGAGTGGCGGTATGCTTTATATTTAATTACGGTGAAAATTTTAATTTGAAATGAGGGTAGCTAATTTCATGTCAGGTATTGGATTACACTGACGAAGACAAATTACATTTTAGTGGCATAAATCCACACCAAACCTGAAATGCTGAACTACAAGATAAAAATTACGCGCATAGAGTTGAACTGCAACGCAAATATGCGGCCTTGACTAGAAGCACGTCTCTTAGACTAAGCAGAAGACTTTAATAGGAAGTTCCTGCTACTTCCGTCAGGTGTTGTGACCGGAACACATTAAAAACAAATTCCGTTGCGCAAAGGTGGACAGTTCTATATGACTGTACCTTACGTTCGTTTTGTTTTATGACACTGAACCAACTGCTTATGAAGTTACAATTTCAGTACACGAATACATTAAACTTGTCGGGTGCAACGTTGCTTATTTCTTTCTGTTACTTATACATTCTAGAAAAGTGTTATTAAAAATCTTGCGAACGTTTTCAAGGTCTACTACAGCACATCAATTTACAGTCATGAAGTCAGTTGCTGTAACGTCGCGGCCACTGCAAAGTATCACACATCTGTCGAGGTGTTAGTATCTCTTCTTCGTCTTCTTCTCCTCCTTCTTATAAAGCGCTACAACCTGTATAAGATTCTGGCTTGCTCAAATACTTTCTTTCAATTGTCTCTATTCTGTACTACTTTCTTCCAATTGCGTACGTTCATTCTCTTTATATCTTCCGGAACATCATCTTCCCAACGTGTTTTATGTCTTCCAGTTGGTCCTTAAGACATGGGTTTCCATCTCTTGATCTTCTGTACATTATTATCTTCGGCCATGAGTTCAACATGGCCTAGCCAGTTTAGTCTTTGTTTTTTAATAAACCCGATTATATTTTGTCCTTTTAATATTTCGTTGATTTCTTGATTAGTTTTAATCATCCAGTAGCCATCATCTGTTCTAGTAGGACGAAATATTTTCCTCATGATTCTTCTTTCGAAAATCATCAGTTTAACATTGTGTATTTCTCTGATCACGCATTATTCATAAGACGTTTTGTGAAAATCAGCCAGAAGGCGAAGTGGGTGATGCACGCACGCACATACAAACACACACACAGAGGGCATGTTAATTTCGTAACTGTAGGAATGGAGAAAAGAGGCGAACCGAAAATAAGTAAAAGTGGTGCTTGAATTTTTTCACGTTACTGAATGCATACTATTAAACTGTAACTCAATATGCATCTTAGAGATCAAATACAAGCAAGATAGCGGATGACATCTACAGCTTGGTATTTATAAGCCTACCAGACAATTCGTTATCAGAATAGGGCGACAATGTAACTTCTATATTTTTGACGGAGGTCGTCTCATTTGGCTTCCAATATTTAATCAGTGAACAGTCAAATCCCATCTGCCACAACTATGTGTTTTCATGTAAGCTACATATTTCGGTCCTCTTGCACCATAATCAGGCTTTATACATAAAAAATTAAAATGGATGTACAAGTGTAATATTCATAAGTATTTTCTTCTAAGATCTCACATTTGTGTTTCATTTGTGACCATTTTGTTTCAGTCATTATTTTTGTAATATATATTTTTATTGTATTTACTTTTGCACTTATTATCTTCTGGAGCCAAAAATACAAAAAAAAAAGTTTCGGATATTGGGGTCCGTTAATTACGTTATTCTACATTTTTTGTTAAAAGTATTAGTTTTATTAAAGAAAAAATCCTTACGCGTAAACTTTTAATTAATTTTAACAAACTTATACATTAACGTAATCAATGAACCCCAATATTTTGTAAAAATTTGAATTTATAAAGGGTCATAAATAAAAAAACTACATTGAAGACATTTTGGAAAAATTAAGACTGAAACAATATTGCAATTAGTAAAATGTAATTCTGATATCTCACAAAAACATACATATATTACACTTTTATCTTCATTTTATTTTATATATACATACACATAAAGCCTGACGATGTTCCGAAAGGACTGAAATATGTAGTTTACAAGAAAATATACAGCTGTGTTTGTTGGTGGTTTGCTGTATATTAAATAACACTTTAGAGCCATGGAAAATTCGTATTTGATTCACGGCTGATCATAAATTTGCTGGATTGCAGACAGAGGTTACGTAACACGGAGAAGGCAAAGGAATGTAATAACTAGTAGTACTTCAACTCAATATGAAAATTCAGAGCCACAGAAAGTACCTTCACAACTTTGGATGAGGTATTCATTACCTGCTTGGATATACGAGTACTAATACTATTAAGGCTGCATTCAGGAAACAATCGATACATTACTATTTGAACGTAAAGAAAACCTCTCAATAGAGAAACAATTAAAATACCCCACATAATAACCCATTTGGGCTTGTCTTACAGCTTTTAGGCTTAATGTCTGCTGCTAGTATGGATAGGACAGAAATATGATGTGAGAGTGGCATTTGGATTTATGTGGCTGGGATAGGGACTAGTAGAAGGTTTGTCTCAAGAGACCATTCTGTTATTTTGAGCCTTACTCGACCAGTAAGGCTGAGAATTTTTCACTGCATTTAACTTCTCTTAGCTACTCAAGAAACATTTTACTCAATCTTTTTTGTTTCATGTTCACTGCAAGTTCGTTTTATTTCGTATGTTTTCACATACTAATGACTCTCTTAATACAACTTCTTATTCAGAAGGTCTGGGTTTTAAGTTTGGGCTCGTCAAGCAGCTATAATGATTGACGATTGTAGGTGTGTGGAGTAAACCTGAAGAATTATCTTATAATAGGCCACGGCAATAGTTTAACGCCTTGATCATGTCGTCGTTCATTAACACCCTGCTTTTTGATAAAGAGTAGTTTAACAGATCACTAAACTGACAAATATCTTTTGAATGCTTCGTCCACTGAAATATGTATGCTGTCAATTGCTCGTTTGTTTTAATAGTAGTTTCTAGTATTTGATTAATTAATGTCATAATAAGCACATTAAAATAACTTAAAGTGAATTACGAAGGGACAGTGATATTTCATTGCAAATTATGTATGTGCGGAAATTTCACTATAAATCATAAAACAAAAATATGTCCTTTTGTTTTACGTCATTACCTCCCTTTTTAAATTAGTCTGACCAGGATCCACAACTCGCCTGATTCCATCACAGTTTATATTGATGTGTTTCATTTGGACTTAATCCATTCTGCCAGTACATATCTCGAAATCCAATGTAACTTTCACTTCCATTTTCATCGGTGCTGCTTCATCGGTTGTTCGCATACGATGATCGATCTGAACCGTACTTCACTTCGCGTTACACTCAGTAACCATCAAAAACTCGTACCTTTACCGATACGTATATTTCTTGTGACTCGTGCAATTATTACAACACACTTCGATCATAAGAATGAGGTCATAGTGTATTTCTGTTCTTTGGTACACTGTATCAACGAAGCAGCCATGTTAGTCGTGCCATAAAATTATCAATGCTTAAAAAAAACATTTAACTAGTCTCAAACCAAAAAAGTCTCAATCCCTCTACTTTACGTGCTATCAACGCCACTATCCATTACTAATTTCTTAGACCAGAGTTATACGTTTGAATCTAATAGTTCATTAGGCAGCCAAATTTTCATTGCTTTTTATGAAATCCAAAGGCTCATTAAGATATTCACAAGAGCCCGCCACTGCTCCCGAACCTGAGCCATATCAATCTAATCCATTGTCTCATCCGGTGCTTTAAAATATATATTTTAATTTTAGCCTTCCATCTGAGTCTAAGTCTTATAATTTTTCTGTTTCCTTCAGGTATCTGCTAACACCAGTTTTCAAGTAAACTAGCATACCATTATTTATTTTTTTTAACTTTTCGCTTAGAATATGAACAGAAAAGGGTCACGGTATTAAGTGTTTTTTTTTCATATCCATTGGGGGACCGAGGTAGCACAGTGGTTAAGGTGTTTTGCTACAAATCGGAAGGTCGCTGTTTCGATCCCAACTGGTGCCAGTGGATTTTTCATTGGCACAAAATCCCTCCGATCGCACTATGGCCCTGGGGTCGACCCAGCCTCTAACATAAATGAGTACCAGGAGCATTTCCTGGGGGTAAATTCGGCCGGTGCGTAAGGCTGTCAACCTACCATCATCCTGTGCCATTGTCATGTAATCTGGGAACCTTAACTTCCTGGGACTCTTTGGGCCTGTTCAGGCCTGTAATGGGACTGATTTATCTTTTTTTTATACCCATATCTGTTAGCGCAGGAAGCGAGCTAAAGCGGTGTTGCTTCCGATGTGTTCATTTGATAGGCAATATGAAGCTTGGCCTGTAAACAATCTATAATAGAAATAGCAACTATTTATTGCTACAAACTGGGTTAGGACCCCTGATCACAGTGTCTCGATGACGTAAGACTGAAATAGTGTTAAAGCCCTTAATTTTATTGGCTACGGCTTTTGACAGATTTTCCTCTCCATCACACAGTTTTCACATTTTAATTCACAAACGTAATTTTAAACACATAATGAACCCGTAATTACTTATTATCAGCCAACGCCAAAATCGAAGTGAAACTTCGACACATTCTCGTCGCTAATACAACATCATGAGAATTTCTGATTGAATTAATTTGTCTTATCAATCATATTAGCAATGTCCAATTCGCTGAATAAAAATAATTGATTCGTCAAACGTCAAAAATGAAGTGTCACTCGAAAAGTTAATCGCGCTTTGCCACTAGACATTTCACAACTCGACGATCATTCAGTGCATAGAAATGAATGGTATGGTGGAAACGGATAGAGAACAATTTTCAGAAATTATGATACAGAAGTACAAAAGCGAATATGCTTTCCAAATCTGCTTTACAATCTTTATTTTAGTATGCAAAACCTCGAAGTGCACTGAAATTGTTTAATGGTAGAAACAGAACACTGCATTGGCATTTCAGCAATATATCTCTTTTTTTGAACCACCTGTGCCCCTTAACTCTGTGCAGCATAGTAGTACTTGAGATGCTTATAACTGTCTGGATCATCACCCCACCGTTTCTGGAATCAGAAGCTTCACTACATTGTTCACAATATTCCGCCACTGGACCTGAAATTCAGCAAAATGAATTCAGTAAAATTCACTGCGCTGTGTTCTGACATTCTTTTCTCTGTACACCAGATCTCCCAAAATGTCCTTTTGTTTTATTTTCTCTTCCTAAATTTTGTATGTGCTTATCACATTTAACATTCCTTGCTTTGATCACTCCCATACTGTAATGTCGTGAAGTTCCTAGTTCTACAATTCCCTGCAGCCCGGTGAACCTAAATCCAACTGAGGACCAATTTTTTCCAAAACATTCCTCTTTGTTCTTACCGGCAAGCTGGATGAGGCAGTTACTTTCTCTGCGAGGCGCCCTGTTTGACTCTTGTTCGGTACAGCTATTATCCGTTTTTCGTTATTCTTCACGTTCCTTCAGGACAGTGCATGTAATTACGCCACGGTTGCTTCCTTTCCCGTTCTTTCCAGTTCCTTATTCGCCAATCGCGCCCCCCCCCCATTCAACACTATGGATCCGAAGTTAGAGATGTTGACGGCGTAATTTATGTAAGGCATATCTCAAGCATTTTTTATGTTCTTTTAGATCAAAGAATTGAGTGCCACACTGCGTTTTATCGCTGACAAGTCAAACAGGTACGCTGGTAATATAGCACAGCTGAAGGGAGAGAAAATCCGTTCCGGGTGCAGTCAGACCTAGAATCATCAATCACAGAAAGTATCCCCACATTAAAAGTAATTTAAGAACTGAATGTTGTTATAAGGAAAAGAAATGCAAATTACAAACCATGCGAGGGGGTTAGAAATTCAACGTCCTGTTCTCTTACCAGTAATTAACACGCTAAAGCAGAGTGGCAAAATATATAACACCTGCAACGTCACGAATATCTGCATTTTGCCACAAGGTCTTCCTTTTTTTCTCATGATTATTATAATAAATATTGATTATTTATGAACACGTCGTGCACTAAATGGTCTATATAAAAAGGTAAAAGTTATAGTATTTGTCACTATAACAAATCAGTAAGGTCCACAGTGAGATATGAGGTAAGGCTGCACTCTTTTTTAAACTCGGTGCCAGATGGGGAAAGGTAGTCAGCGCCAGGCCCCGGCCGATTTACCTCCCGAAAAGAGACCCGGTACCTAGTGTACAGGAGGGTATGTGGGCTCCACGGCTGGTCTGGACGGGTCCGGAATATATCACTACCACCGAAACATTTTTTTTAAGCAAAGCGGTCAATTTTTAATGCAAGACTTGACCACAGTAGGAACAAATAATGAAACTTATTTTCAGAGAGATATCACACGAATCTTGCTGATTCTATTCTGAACCTTTGAGTTAAATTCTTGTACTAAAATCAACTAGATACACTAATTTCTTGAATTTATTTTTGGAATAAAACTCTACATATTTAGGGCAGTTGCTCTGCCCATCATCAGGAGTTTTTCACTGTACACACAACAATGGTATATGTCATACAGGTTTTGCTGACATATACCTTACTGCGTGTACAGTGAGAAACTCCTGACGATGGGCAGAGGAACTGCCTGAAACATATAGTTTTATTCCAAAAATAAATTTGAGAAATTAGTACATGTAGTTAGTTTAATTATAAGAATTTATCACGATACACGGTCACCTGAACGTCGAATTCTTTGAGTTAATTTACAGTAATTTTGGGTATGACAACCTACGAGGTAAAAACAGACTAGCTATCTTAGATTTTTTTAATAACAACCAATCATTTTGAACGCTTCACAACTATGCCTGTCTTCCTAGCGTAGGGTCTATGCTAATCTTCTCTATATCGTTGCAGTTTCAGTAGAAGTGCCGCTGAAGCGAGTACATTCGATTCCCGTACCTGCCAGCTCGTAGCGGGTCGCTATATCGACTACGTTATCCTGGCCCACAACGGTGTGTAGAATTGGTATTAAGTGTCTACTCTGTGAGGGGGAAACATGCTTTACGCAAGTAATTCAGACAGGCTCTGGCTCACTCATCCACGCGACTACTGAGAGATGTGGGGTGGGGGTGGGGGTTCCACTGGAGGCAAACAGTCGGGGTTTGAGGCTGAACTCTGACCGTCGTATAGTAAGAAGTCTGCCTTCACGGTGTGTAAAGGAACAACTCAACTTCATATTCAGATGATAGCCAAACTTGCAAGTGCTAATTGCCTGTCTGTTCTCATCAATCTAGATTTATATCTGGTTACATGTATCACAACACGTATGTGGAATCTGTCTGCATTACAAAATAGCTAGGCAGCAGCTCACGCAATTTTTCACACCCTTCACCAGAGATGAATCTTGAGTTGGCATTTGTAGACAACTTTGGTATGTCGTGGAAATAACGCATGAACATCTTTACACTTAGTCGTGTGTCGCCTGAGCACAGAGAATTTCGACAGCGTTTATCCGCATTTTCTCTGGGTATGTTTGAAATTGTAATCTAAAATTCAAGATATTTATTATTTTTATTGTCGTGTTTTGTCATACAATAACTATGGTATACAAAGAACAAACCATGTCATGTTCGAGTAAGGAATAAAAAGGAACTTTTGGCACATTCAGTCCGAAGAGCACAATGCCCACTCTCTCAGTGGTGTTACCGAGGCAGCTGGTAATGACTCCACTTGTTCAGAAAAAAAAATCGCCAAATTTTCAGTTTGCATAGGAACTGATAAACGTAAATTCCAGCATAAACTCTGCCTTTGTTTAAACAGCTTTTATTTAATTAGTCATCCGTAATATTTCCAAAGTATCTTCCCCGAATGCTATAAAAATATCCCCTCAATTTTTTTCCAGACTATAGGCCGAAATATTCGTTTCACTTCCCCTTACATCCAGTGGCTGTAACGAAATCCGTTTGTTTTGCCTTCTCTCTGTGAACTTCGTCCTATGTTCCTATACATTCTGTCGGAATCTAATATGCCAAGTGATGTAAAATGAGGAAATTTCCTGTTCCTGAGGTAGTTGTAAATGTAAATCGTAGCAAAGTTACAGTGATAGATTTCTGAAGACGCATTTGCTTCGTCTCCCTTACTCAGAATAAAAGCAAACAGGATTAAAAAATTCCTACAATAACTCGCGTTCGACGTATTCCGTAGTCTGTGAAGAGTATTGCGGATAATTATGAGGAAAAGACTGGTGATTTTTGTTTCGCAAACGAATGAGTCCTGCGCTACGAATGAGTTCGTTTTGTCAGAATGTGGGTTTCGTTGATGTACATTAAGAAATTCTGCCAACAGATTGTCATACCAGTACATACACTATCTTTTTTTCCGCGATTTAACCAAACATAACATATATTCACTTCACTTCTTCGGAAGTTGACATTTTTAACTAAATGTATGATTTTCTTTGTTTCACTGTAGTTCTTTAGGCCCATTTATAAACAAATGTAAACACAATAGAAGTGCCTTGTGCATTTATATGATTTTGACGATTCGTGCCAACACAACAGGCGATGCAAGTTCTGATTATTTTATAAATATATAAACTTAGCTTACTTCGGCTTTTTGAGCTTTATAACATAAAGATAATATATTGGATTTGGAGTGGATTAAGTTTCTTAGGAGCAAATGTTAATAATTTCACTTCTGCAGTATTATTGTTAGTTAGCAGGTTGTTCAATGTTTCCACATCTTCCTGCGCCCATTTGACAATTATATTATCTTCTTCCTCCAGTTGTGTCTGTCATCCCAGTCTTCTTCCATTAATCCAATTTCCCCCATCAATTCTCTAATCCCTTCCACCTAGGTAAGTTTAGGTCTACCACTTCTGCAGTATCTTGTTAATCAATTAGTAATTAACTTAAACTGTGGGGACCCCCCCTCCCCAAAAATGAACAATTTACGACTACGCAAGAGTGCGTACAGGGAAAGATGTGATTCCTTTCCTGCTTTGAGTAACGATTCTGTATTACATGGGATAAGATTCTTATGTGCCGAAAGATACGGCTTTCAACAGTAACACAATATTTGAAAGAAGGGTACTCATTTTAATTTGAAAAATACAGAGTTCTGCAATACGGTATTATACGGCGCTTTAAATCACATGTATTTGTTCAGGCTCATGTAAAATTCTTCAGATATGTAGCTTAAGGTGGGTCCACACTTGCTCCGGCCGTAGCCGTATCATCCCTTTGATGTGACAGCCAAAACCTAAAGCGCACCGAACAAGCCCGTAACGTGACCGCGTAACCAACTTTTGAAACGTTACGCGTTCACGAGCCCCGTTCACACTGTCACGATACGGTGTTACATTACGCGGTAACGTTACAAGTGTGGACCCACCTTAACACTGTGTGTATGCCAGTACCCATTCACTGCGTTTCTTTAGTAGTCTCTGTTATTTATCTTATACTTGAGGGTTGTTTGACTGTGTATCTTCCTCATGAAATAAAGTGAAATGCCAACTTGATGCAACTAGGTAATTTTATTGATGTATTCTTAGCTGGACATGTTTCGGGTATATACGCCCATCATCAAGAGCATTCGATGTTGAGTTGCAGCATACGGTTTTCTGCAACGAGTTTTTGGAAGGGTGGTGGTCTTGAGAGCCGCTGCATAGCGGCTTTCAAGACCACCACCCTTCCAAAAAATCGGCGCAGAAAACCATATGCTGCAACTCACATCTAATGCTCCTGATGATGATGGGCGTATGTAGCCGAAACATGTCGAGCTAAGAATACATCAATAAAATTACCTCGTTGCATCAAGTTGGCATTTCACTTTATTATCTTATACCATATAATTCTGGGATGTGAAGTTTTGTATCACCGTAAAAGGGTGTGAATATTTCGGAAGAACCTACTGCCTCCATCTTTTACCCCTAAAAAAAGGCAGCACGGTCATACGTAACACTAGTAAGTTTTCGCCACACACTATGGTGTCACATTCTAGAAAACTGTATTGTTGATAGATACAGCTATATCTGCAATTCGTACCTTGTTTCCGTTCCTGTCGCAGAATTTACCTGTATACATCAAAGAAAGGAAACGAATAGTGTGAAACCGCATTGCACGAAGTTCGGCTGAAGAGGAATATTTATGACTTAATTCGTTCTTCGCCAAGGAAGACCATGTTACAAGTTTCAATTAATCGTCAGTGTTAAATCAGTTATTTCTGGGCTGTGTCTAAGTAGGGCCATTTCCTAGACATCTGGTGCACAAATGTTGTATCTAGCCGAATGTCTATATTTGGAGGTAAAAATGTTTTAAAATAATGAGAAGTGGCTACTGTTTGTTCGATATCTTTGACACTGCTGTACCTAGCAGCGTTATCACGTATACCTGTAAGGAAAAACATTCAAGAGTGAAGTGTGTAATCGCGCGATTATAGCTACGTCATTTGACGGCAAGAATCCTTCCATCGCCCGGAACAATGACACTTGTTTTTTAGTCACGCTAACCTAGACCGCCTGGTGTTCGAGGTTCCTAGATCACACACAATTATACAAACGCACACACCCGGTCGGACTGCCTGAAATTGTGATCGGTCCATCCCACAGGCCGCTACCTACAAAGATACGACAAACACAAGAGATGATCTTAATTGGATTTGAACCCGTGGTCCCAGCAATCAAAAGTCGAAGTCTTACGCTTAGAACGCGCAGCCACCGGCATGGGCTTCTATACACTAATAGTTGCGATAAACTGTGTATGCAGCCATTACCGTGTTGTAGCAGTGCCAACAACTTACCAGGGTGCAAGACAATTACATTGTCTAATATTAAGTGTATCGTGCAAGGACATTATTGATTGCGTCCCCTTCATACTTGATGGATATATGACACATGAATAAAATTACAAGTCGGCAATGTAACTATTATCGTCATATATAATGAAGATCTGTGTGCTTAAACACAAAGTTTTTGCTTATCAATCATTGGATCTTATAAGTTAAGAATGCAGCCCGTTTTGTTGTTTTAAACCAGCAATGCATCTATTGTCTTGCAATTGTGGGCTGGTTAGTAGGAGGCCAAATCAAGTGCAAATTATATTGTTGTGCGTCTTTGACTATGAGGCACACACAACAATATAACTCCCACAAACACGGAACACACATAACGGCACCTAACACTTATTATATCTTTTCATCCTTGCAGCATTACACACCATATGTGGCAATAACACAAGTGTAGTCTCGAGCTGCTGATGATGGGCATATAAGTGCCCGAAACATGTTGAGCAGATTATAAGTACAATAAAAGCATTCAGTAGCATCTAATTGGTTTTCTTCTCTACACTTATGCAACGATGCACGGACAAACATACATCAAAATAAGTGCAAATTCTTTCCAAACCTTTAATTTGACTGCATTGTGAGTTATTGACAATGTTTTATCAATTGTATAAGCGAGGGATGGCCATTTAGACTAGCTTTTGGGGCCGCGCTTAAGTGGCAAATTAAGCAAGTCTATAAGGTAAATATATGTTTTCGACACGGATCTCAACCTAAGCAAAGTAGCTGGCATTTTGTTTTTTACGCGTATCTTTCGCGAGCTGCATACGTGAAGTGCAAAAGAAGGGTTATATTCACCCCTGTCACCAGTAGCGTGTGCTGAGTATCAAAGAGGGCTGTGCTGCCTGTTAGCACTAGGTTAATTTTCGTTAGGAATTTTTAAAAATGTCCTCTACTAATTGCATTTTACCGGCGTCAACAAACTTGGTACTGGTTTCTCCTCAACAGAATTATTATATACAGAACTCAATAATATAAATAAATATATAGTAAATATCTGTATTTAGTACAAGTTGTTTGAATTACTTGAATTTAGATTAAAAATTCCTTTAATTAAAAACTAATTTATACATGAAATTAAATAACAGTTGCTGAATTCAGATGATTTTCAAGAATGGGCCATGATTTTTCAACACATTGAGAAATTCCGCGAAATTTCATTTGTTTAAAGACGTGCACGACTCATCGTGACCCCGGAACGGAAATTCTTGATAAGCTAAGAACACACAGCTTCAATAAACCGACATAATATTTATCCGTTTTTTTAACGTGTTATTTATGTCTTGTGACGTCATTTCTGCTTGCATATTCGAGGAGCAGATCAACCCTTTGTTGTTTTCCAAATAACTTTAAATGTAGGTAATATTGCACATAAGTTTGGAGTTTTTATTGTTTTTGCTGCACACTTGACAAATTATTTAAATCCGTGAAGCCTTTCACGTTTGTTAGATGAAAGTAAACATTACCAATGATAAAGTTTACTGTTTCACATCCCCTTAACCAGTCAAACTTTTCATACTGAGAGATTCAAAAATGCCTTGCATATTGTTCTGCATTAGTATTAAGAAGAGTCATTAAATTGGATGATGGTTGTGTAGGTTGACCTCTATTAACTGTTCTTAATTTATTGCGTAGTGGGCGCAAAGTACACGCTTCCTTACTAACTATAATTTGGGCCATTTTCAACAGTCTTAAAACACTGTAGAATTTTGAAAGGAGACAGCATACCTTCTAAGTATGTATATGATGTGAAATAAGGTAGGAAAAAATGAAACGATAACACGGTAGTGTTTTCGTGGCGCGACTATCACTAACCTCCTACAACAACATAAGCTGTGCTTGCGACTGCCAGCATGCTATCCAGTATCTACGACTGCAGTCTCCCCTCACCCCTTCAGGCCGCGTCACCTCCCCCCCTCCCCCCCCCCCCCCCCCCCCCCCCCCCCCCCCCCC
>Ga0123354_10011503_pt1 | contig 13683 bp, 9 predicted proteins | sample TergutLab28metaG_2_FD_97872 | JGI IMG/M metagenome (GOLD analysis project Ga0123354, IMG submission 97872) | Labiotermes labralis P4 segment gut microbial communities from Petit-Saut dam, French Guiana - Lab288 P4 | ecosystem: Host-associated > Arthropoda: Insects > Digestive system > Gut ... | reverse complement strand
GAAACATGTCGGAGCGTTTTAATGTTTTAATGTGTAAATTTTATAAATTTTATATATGTGCAGTAGTTGGTATAATAATTGAGTAACTCGACAACATGCACGGTGTAACAACGAAAATAAAAACTCGAAGTGTCAAAAGGAATCACTAAGCCTGTTAGACTAAGCTCATTGAATGAAAGCCACTATACACACAAACTGTAGCATTTTTGGGTAAATGACCAACTTGTTTCATAGTTACGTTATATAATACGTTTATTATTATAATCCTCTACATGTTTCGAGCAACACTGTGCTCATCATCAGGAGGTCAAATTGTATTAATACAACATCTGGTATAATATTCTCTGTAAGTGAGAATACTATACCAGATGTTGTATTAATACAGTTCGACCTCCTGATGATTGGCACAGAGTTGCTCGGACCATGTAGAGAATTATAATAATAAACGTATTATATAACATAATTGTGCATCAAGTTGGTCATTTACCCAGAGCTGTAGCAGGATGCACGGTCAGCAAAACATAAAAATGTAGCATATTCTTTACGATACTTCTATTTTAAAGAAACTTACGGCTTTCTTGCAGTGAAACTGTGTCGTATATTTAGGTTATAGCAGCACATTGTTCCTTTATCCCTTTCACTTTTTATGTAGTTTCTCTAATATTCTACAATTCCACCGCTTACACAATATACTGATACCAACAGTACCTTCAATACTCCTTTACGCTGTCATGCACAACTACCGTAAAATACTTGTATTGTCTTATTTGAAAATTAATTGAACATAATCGTATGCCTCGTAAGATCTCTATTGCGTATCCGATTGAGTACTTTCTTAAGCATTCGCTGTTTTGAAGTGATATTTACTGCCAGGTTACAGGATTTATTTGCACATCTGACGTTTCCCGTTGAAGACTAACAAAAAATGTGAACGTACTTCTGTGGACAGTAGCCCCTGATATCAGGAGAAGAATTGCTTTGTTTAAAAGTTTCCATGCTTACCCCGCTTGCCCTTCTGATAAGATTACTAAGAAGGTAAAGAGGATTATGGAGCATATGATCCTCTATTTTATATGCATATATATATATATATATATGTACACACACTCAGTTCGTACGTCGTAAAAACACGACGTGCTTCCATTGGAAAGATCTGTCGGTGAATCCTGGATAAGCAACGACCGTTCCTAAATGCGAGAATTATACTGAAGAATAAATACGTTGTTTGAGCATAATATAGGGTTTCAGTTCTACATCTGGCAGCGCGTATACTAACCGCTGGGCTTTTTAGGATTATGAATTTAATTTGTTCACAATTAATGCCTAAAAGCAACGTCAAGTCTTTTTATTACCCCCCCCCCATCCGCCCCGCACACTTATGGATATCAACATGTATTGCCCTGCACTGAAATGCTTCGGATTATTTCGTGAGCAAGTCTGACAGAACACTGTAAAGCTTCAATGCTGCTAGCACAGAACATGTTCTTTCGCTCTTACGTGTGGCATTTTTTAGGTTATAACCAACAAAAAATATATTAATGACTGTCCAATGAGATGCAACACAAAGCAGTCTATTATTCTGCAAGTTCACTCTACATGTTTCGGGTGTCAACCGCACCCATTATGTGGCCAAGCTAGCTTGGCTACGTTGGAGGGAGGTAGCTGCACAAAAAAATATGAGCAGTACCGGAGGCTGTAGTTACAGTTTTGTGTACTCCTTATGATAGATGTGGTTGACACCCGAAACATGTAGAGTGACCTTGCAGAATGATAAATAGACTGCTTTTTGTTGCATATCGTTGGACAGTTATTAATATAGATCAGCGATGCACGGAACCATAAACATAAAATTCAACAAGAAATAATGCAGAAAACTTTCGTAGTTTGAAACCTTAAAAGGATATATTTTAGTTCAACTTTCTTCACATGCTCGCCTGCTTCGTCTAAATTAAAGGGGATTTTCTCGTTAAGTTTGTTTGTTTATTAGTCTTACAGTACAAGATTGTTTCTGTAAACAACATCGTAAAACACAGTCTTTCTTGGGAAGTTAGCTCGTCTGGTTCAGCGATTACTCAGAGTTATGGAGCCACATATTCTTGCCCTGTTCGGAGCCAGCTGAATGCATTCCAAAACGTCCCTTGCGTTTTCCGTAATTGTCAATGATAATATTATCCAACCATCTACGTGTGTGTCAAAAGTCTCTTTTTCAGATTTTCCCGCAGAAATCCCGTGTTCACCTCTAATTCTTTGCGTCATGCCAGTTCCTAACTTAGTAAAGCATTGTACGACGGCATTTCCTTGTCCTTCTTCGCTCCCAAAACGTGTAAGTTCCTCCCTTACCGAATGCCCGTGCCTTATAATTCAATACATTTGTCATCCTTCATCCACAAACTAAAGATGCACAATATCGTGTTAAAACTGACATGCTATGTTTAAATGAAAAAGAAAATATTGGTTCATATTCGGTTCTCGCGGCGATGTCACTGAATTTTCTCAATTCTTGTGGGATCGTACTTCTACGATTCTTCTAAAGGTCCGTAGCTGTTTATCAGTCGACACAGTTTAACATTCCACAATACTTGGATCTTCACAAGAACACCTTCTTAGTGATAATTACCGTCCTATATATCGTCCTTCGTTATTGCGATGTTGTTATCTGTATCTCACTGTTCATGACGGAATGGTGTATTGAAAGCACCAAGACGCTTCCCTTTAAATCCCTTGTTACTCTTTATTCACTGCGATCTGTGAATCCACATATGCTGTCAGAAACAATATTTCTTTTGGACAGTAAGAGCACGCAAGAGCAAATGTACGCATATATCTGTGCGTGTCGCTGCGAAGGATTCTGATATGTTGCCTTTTCTTGAATTCTCCCGTCACGTCAGACTGTGAGAGAGTTTTCGACAATTCCTTTTATTAATGACGCTTCTATGTTCTTCAGTGCGGTACGCTTCCGTTTGTCTTATGAATTATTAAATCTCTGAAGTCGAACAAAGAGAGGTAAAGTTGCCTCAGAACATTGGAATAATAATTTCTTTATAGAGCTGATATTTAACGGTTTCTCACCATGAATATATCAACAGTTACTGTAAATGTTGTTGGAGGAACCAGGTCATTTAAAGGAGACAGATTTGCATTGTAGGGGGAGTATTGTCTTTGACCACAGGTTTATCATTAACTCATTGTTGACATAGCTATTCTCAGCACATAACAAAACGGGTTCTTCTTCTTAGCGGATGACATGCACTGCATACAAAACTCAGTGCTGGCACGGCATTAACCTGAACACGTCCCGCAATTGTGTACACTTTTATCTTTAAGAGAATTCTCAACGAAATTTCAACTGGCTTTTTCCAATTGTAGTGTTGAAATATGAATATTTTTTGTGAAGTAGAATAGGGGGTTATGAGACGGATTCTAAAGCAGGATCGCTGACAACGTTCTCTGGGTGCAGTAATGAAATTTGGGGTTTCACAACGGGCCTGAAATTTTGTGAGTAGATGAACGTCTGGCAACGTCTCAAGAAGAACTCTGCATCAGGTAGTCACTTATTTATGGATATTATTGTGTAACTGCGAGATGCTCTATCGCCATTGCTTTTCAACTTTGCTTTAGATTACGCCATTAGGAAGGTTCAGGTAAACCAGGATGGCTTGAAATTAAATGGTACACATCAGCTGATGGTTTGTGCTGATGATGTTATTATATTATACTATAAAAGAAAACGCAGAAGCTTTTGTAGTAGCTAGTAAGGAGATTGGACTAGAGGTAAATGCTGATAAAACTAAGTACCAGTTCATGTCTCAAGATCAGAATGCAGGACGAAGTCAAAGTTTAAGGACTGATAATAGTTCCTTTGAAAGGGTGTAAGAGTTCAAATATTTGGGAAAAATCTTAACAAATTAAAATTCTATTCAGAAAGAAATTAAGAGCAGATTGAAGTCAGGGAATGCTAGCTATCATTCGGTACAGAATCTTTTGTCTTCCAGTTGGTTACCCAAAAATTTAAACAGTAAGATATATAGAACTATAATTTTGCTTGTTGTTTTGTATGGGTGTGAAACTTGGTCGCTAACATTGAGGGAGGAACGTAGGCTGAGGTTGTTCGAGAATAGGGTGTTGAGAAGAATATTTGGGCATAAGAGGGACGAGGTAACAAGGGAGTGGAAAAAATACATAATGAGGAGCTTAATGATCTGTACTCCTCACCCAGTATTGTTCGGGTGATAAAATCGAGAATAATGAGATGGGCGGGACATGAAGCGCGTATGGTGGAAAGGAGAGCCGTATACAGGGTTTGGTGGGAAAACCTGAGGGAAAGGGACCATTTGGGAGACCCAGGCGTAGATGGGAGAATAATATTAAGATTGATCTTCAGGAAGTGGGATATGGGGAATGGACTGGATCGGTGTGGCTCAGGATAGGGACAGGTGGCGTACACGTGTGAATGCAGTAATGAACCTTCGGGTTCCATAAACTGCGTGGAATTTCTTGATTAGCTGAAAACCGGTTAACTTCTCAAGAAGGATTCTGCTGCATGGAATAAGTAATTATTGTGTTACTGCAGATCCAACCCCACCAAACAAATTTTTTGTGACGTGACTCAGCATGTCTTATGCACTAATGCATATGACGTGCCTCAATTTGGCTGCCATTTGTGGGTAGGTTGATGGATGGAGAGCGCATGTAGCATCCCCTTAGAAACTGTGAAACCGTATAGAAACATTTGCTTGTAGAAATTTAGAGCGTCAGTCTTCAGACGTAATAAAAGGTTGCTTCTAAATTGCTAATTAATTTTGTTATTAAGAATTGCTGCAGGAGTAATAATGCTTTTTTTTTTCGCAGCACACTGATTTTGTTTGTTGTTTTTTAGAAGAAAGTGAACGTTTATGTTGTTGGAACTGATTTACAACATGCCACGACATGCATGAAGACGTAAAAATCGAATTTTGTTTAGAAATAAAAACTTAATTATTTTTCGTAGTTCCTGCCTTAAGTTATGGCTAAAGAATTGTCAGTTGTGCGTTTACCTCTTTCATATAACACTTTATAAATACGAGGTACTGCCAGTGTTGCCGGTGAAGCCTTTTAGTATACTGATTTATACACACATCTTAATTTATGCATTAAAATATGTAAGATAAATTCTTCTTCAGAAAAATGAGGTACATTTTATCTTTTTCAAAATTTGTGCTTGACTAGGACATACCTAAAACGAAAATAAAAATATGTTTTAACAGGAAGGCAAATGTACCGATATCCTGACATTGAGGTGCTTTTGGACTTTTGAATCCTTAAATCTTCTCTAATGGTCGTGCCATCCACTGCGCCGTGGTCACACTTCCGTCATTATTCACAGTTACTTTTATTATTGGTTCATATCATATTGTTTTCAGGAACTTATTTTTTGTATCCCCTAATTGATTTTCTTTCTGCCTAAATTAGAGTCAAAAACTCTAACATTAAACATTTACCCCATAAAAATATTTTGTATTGGCGTTCTTAAAATTTCTTACCCAACACGTAGGTCTGTACATGATCTGTCTTGGCACCCAAATGCTCATTGGTGGACGTAATGAACTAATATTCAATATTGTGATTACATTTAATCTTACTTCTTAATTATATGCCAACATATAACGACGTCAAGAAAGAAGCTGATAACTGCATAGGAAAGCGACTAACGTTGTGAATTAAAAGAAATCTAAAACGCAGTTTATGTATAACGTAATATAGAGGCGCGTTCGCTAACCACTGGTGCTGTATAAAAGCAATAAGTATTACATGTTATAGGTGTGTGTTTATAGCCTTAGATATCCAGCATGCAAATAGCATGCGCTGTGTTGTATTGTCAGCTGTGACCTCTCTGCTACAGAATTTTTCCATGTTTTCTCATAAACAGCACTATTTTCGGCAAAACGTTATAGAATATAAAATATGTGTTTTGATTTTCTCTACAAATATGTCTGAAACGTGTCTCATTCTAAGCAGAACTGAGCGAGATGTGATCAAAATGTATATTTTTTTTCGTGTAAAATACACGTTATTATTTTGAGATTTTATCGAAACCCGAGTTCTTTGTCATATTTTCGAAAAACACTCAAATATTAAATTTAATGTAAATCTGTCCAGTGGGAGCCGAGTTGCTCAATACGGACAGTCCGTCGGTCGGACGGACGGAAGAACAGACAAACATAACAAGGCTAATAGTCACTTTTTGCAACTTTGCGAACGCGCCTAATTTAGGTGTTTGTTTCTTCGGTCCGTCTTGCTCTGTCACAGTTCTTGCAATCATCTCACGAGAATAATTTTCATGAGAGAAAATGTGTTTGAAGTAAAATTTGTGCTTTGATTTTCTCTACATATTTTCTTTGAAAGTTTTTTTCGATCCCAGAAGAATTTAGTGAGATCTCATCATGAATCTACGTTGGTCTCATGTATATTATCTCTTATTTCTGTCAGATTTTAACCAACCTCCAATATCTTGATTAATTTTAATATAATTATCCAGTGCAAAAATTCACGATAATCCGCCCAGAGGCAGCCGAGTTTTTGCATTCTCAGAGTAGGACGGATGGAAGGACGCCAAGGTAGTAGTGACAATGCTGTTATTATTTCTTGAGCGTCTCGGATCTGCCCATGTGTGTACCACAGAGGTGTCTTAGACCCAATAAAAATGGGGCTTAGCCCTTTAAACGCCGAATTAAATCCCACTGCCATTTCCTGGCATTATTAGGAGCTCACCATATTCTCCACATTAGCAGGATAAGGCTTAAGGACCTGAGATTATGAATTGTAAAAAAGAACGTCTTTAAATGGGTTAAAACCACTGTATTCAATACAGTGCTTTTAGATACGGACAGTAATTTATATGACTGTGGACGCACGTAAATATTACATAAGTTACGTCTATATGCCGACCCAATTCGCTAGTGATGCTGAAATTAGGGAAAAAATGCGAATGATATATGCTTCAGCAAGATGGCTTCTCGGACAACCTCCATTAATATGTAGCACTTTCCCTTAGCTATCACTCATCCACAGCCTCCCTGTTCAAGTTGGCTGCACACATTTCAAAATAGGAACGTTTGGTGGTTTCCCTCAACCAGACGGTGACGTTTCCACAGGAGAAAAGCCAGTGTTTAACTATCAATATTCGATACACAACCAAGATACATTAAGAAACGCCAAACTGAATACATTTATACTTGTCAGCCATAAGCATTATTTTATGTCAGTGTACATGAATGGACAGGGACAAAAAAGGATAACTGCAAAAATGAAGACTGATGAATTAACAACTATGTAGTCCAAATTCCATGTTAAGTGGGTCAGTACTGGGATGTAAAGCGATCATCATGTTGCGAAAGAAGGAGACGGTTTGCTGATATGGAAGTTAGGTGTGAATGTATTGATTAAGCAGTTCTGGACTGCCGAAATGGGGTGGTCTTCAAAGTTTGGATTTGGGCAATGGGATAATGGGATTTTAGCGTAAAAGATCAACACGTTACGGAATCTTACACAGGCTTCAGATAATGAGTTTTTGTCGTTTTATTTCCTCGCAAAATATTATTCTGGTGATAATATAAGGGACAGTGAGGTGGGATTGGCATGCAACAGTTTCTGTGGGGAAGATAAATTCGTACAGTTTTTAGTGGAGAGACCTGAAGGAAAGATAACACATGAAAGGCCTTTGAGTAGGGAGATAACATTAAAATCGATCTTAAATGACTGGCTTGGAGGGCTTGAAGGGGGTTAAACTTGCTGAGCATAGGGAAAAGTGGCAGGCTTTTGTGAACACGGTAATGAACTTCTGGCTTTCATAAAATTCGGGGAATTTCTTACTGGCTGAGGAAAAACTAATAGCTTCTCAAGAAGGACTCTGCTCATTGGAGTGAGTAAGTGAGTGAGTTAGTTTGGTTGGCTGGTTGACTGGCTGCTTGGTTGGTTGGTTGGTTAGTTAGTTAGTTAATTAGTTAGGGGCCAACAAATATATTCACAGCCGAATAAATGTTAAAACAAAATATTTACTCAATTATTATACCAACTACTGCACATGTATAAAATTTATAAGATTTACACATTAAAGCATTAAAACATTAAAAACGCTCCGACATGTTTCGGTCGTAGGACCATCATCAGGGAGCCATATCGTCTTTGCTAAAGTCACACTATAAAAAGCCACATTAATTTCGCTGTACCAGTTGGGTATTGTGTAAATTTTATACATTTTATATATGTCCGTAGTAGTTGGTATAATAATTGAGTATCTCAACAACATGCACGGCGTAACAACGAAAACAAAATATTTATTTACACCTTCACGTCACATAAAAACAAAGATGCTTTTGGAGACCCAATATTCAGCACTGTCTCTCTACAAATACCTACACAATTAGGACGGTGTAAAACTTAACATAAACGTGAGCAAGAAGTTACAAATAGTCTGTCCCAGCTTACATACTGAAAGCAAGTTCTGACTGCATCTGACGCTTAAACTTCTATGTGGTTCAGTTTCCATTATTATGATAGACGACACTGTTTTTATTTGTATTATCTACCCCACACTAACTGCCTATTTAATTACCCAGAAAATATAGCATACAAATAGGACGAATGTTTGACACATTCATGACAAACATAAATCGAAATGTGAAACGTAATATCAGGGCATTATTACTGGTCTAGTCGCGTTACGTATTTAAGTAAGCTGACATAAAGGGAATATTAACTTTTTCATAGAGACAAATTAGAAACGGTAAATAGGAATTAATCAAACATGTAACGCTCAGACCTTGTCTGTGTTCGTAATGGACAAATTGATCACAACATTAATCATAATATGACACTTAATACCAGAACAATGTTATTGGTACAGCTATATCCCACAAATGTTTAAGTGGGCCGTTATAAAGGAAGCATCAATGTTTTATTTGAAGATTAAAATGCTGAAACAAGTTAACTACAATCAAAAGTACATAATTGATGTTGGCGAAACAATGGAAGAGAGAATAATATTCTTGAACCAGAGACAGAGAGAGAGAGAAGGATTTTGGTTTTATTGACAAAATTAGAAGTATGTTGTCGATTAAGAAGACGGAATGTAGAACTTATGGCAGAAGGAAGAATCCATGAGAGTCATGATTGCTTGATAACCTTTTATTCAATTACAAATTACAAATGTCTCTTACTATTTATTGACCAATCCGTAACGTTCGAGGCGTAAAATTAATAGTCATAAATAAGGAAGAAATTTCATTAGCCATTGACGTCCTAAAATATCTGCACAGAAACATTATCCGTAACGTACCTTGGAAAACAAAAGAGAATGTAAATTACTATTCACAGCCCTCTCTTTCACAAGTAGGATTACTGAAAGCGTTGAATTGTAATATAGGCCACGTGGTACCTAAACATATGTTCACATAAACCACATTTCTATCACGTGTCTGAGATAAGGTACATAAATTTACTCCTGGAGAAGAATATTTTGATGAAGTGATCATAGTTTTAAAAAAAATCTCACAAGGTGATATAAATAGGTCTTATTTATGGGCTGTCAGTAACTGTAAAGAAGAGCTATTTCATGATCCCTGTTCCACTGTATTTATCATGTTACAGGTCATATGGAATTCTTGCTCCTTTGCAGGTGGTTTACTTCATTAAAAAAGTTTCGTGCTCTCCCTGTAAATAAGAGTCACGGATCTCATGATGATGTGAACTGGGTACTTTCGATTTGTATATTGTGAGTTGTTATTATTATTATTATTGTCATTATTATTAAAATAAAAAGACGCATTCAGTGACAGGTTATAAGTCCAAGACAGCGTTGTCCGTCTGGGTATTTAATCTAACCTTATGGCGTTAAAATTTGGTGAACTCTTTTAAGTTACGTGACAACATTACTTACGGTTCAAAAGTTCAAATACAAAAACGGCGATTAAAAATACATAATTTATTAATTGTCAAAACAATAACTAACACTATAAACACATCCTATACTTGATAGTTAGATATAAAAAACAACTAGAATCTTTTACCATGTGTTCAGGAAATTGATTTGTTACAAACGGAACAGAATTTTAATGCACGTTTCTTAATTTTATCAATGTAATGGCTATATGACTATCCTAAAAGAGAGTAAACATAATTGATATAAGAATGAGATAAAGAAATTTTTACATGTCTGAATATGATGCCCACTTTTGATTTTAATAGTGTTGAACTTACAAAATCACGACATTAATAATACCTCTATAACCCAACGTAAATAAAATGTCAATAAAACCTGTATTTAAAAGAAATTTGAATTTTTGAATTTAGCTAATTGCCGCTTAGCTATTCAACAAATTCCTTGCTTTCTGTGGAACTCTAAACTGCAGTACCGTGCTCAAAATAGAGCCGTAGGCTGGACCGTACGCTAAACCGAGCGAACCCCAGTCCTCACGCTGAAGTCGTATACATGGAGTATTATTAATTTCCGGTCTCAGCACGGCAGTTGTCGCGCGAGCTTTATTACGTTCGAAGACTCCGTTTGGTACAAAGCGCCCGCTACAGTGGCCGTACTGAGACCGGAGATAAAGATACGCGCTGTATCATTGAAATCCATTTCAAAATTCAGCTCACATCTACCTGTCTATATTCAAGTGGGCTCTTGCCACCCATGTTTTTGACTACCATTCCGACAAACTTATCATTACACACTATCAGTTTTCAGGGACATTGTGTATGAAGTAACGGTGATCTTGTTTTACCAACGCAGTGTACATGTGATCTGAAAAACGGAATGATAATGCTGAATAAACCAGAGTCTGAAGTCCTCCTTTTCTATATATTCACTTCGGCGAATACTGTACTTTATTTAGTTCTTGTCACGAGAAGGAGAAGGTTTAAACGTAAAAGAAACCAGCGAGTGAATCCAGTCAAGAAACAGTTCTAAAACAGGAATGACAGGCTCAGACATGCCAAGACCGTTCTAGAATTTCCCAAACGCTGTCATCATTTTTTTGGATGTGTTTTGTTCGAGGAATGGAAAAACAAGGATTCAAAAGTGGGGTGTTATTTGATCTGGGAACTCTCAGAGTCAGTTCAGAAAATATCAGTTCCACATTATTAGCTGCAGCCTGATAAGAAGAGGGTTATTGCAGTGAGGAAGTTTAAAGATACCACGTAATGTGAAAAGCAAAATTAAGAAGTTTGTCATGTGTGTAGAGGTTGGGACTACGGAGCTTTCGATTGCTCATGTTCCTTTATTTTAAATTCGCTGACTAGTTTGAAGAAAAGAAATAAAAATGCTAGTATTTTATTTTTTGTTGACCGCGCATCTCGATATATTCGTGTAAGGAAAACCAACTTGATGCACCGTTTATCCTCAGTATATTTCATCAGTCAACCATTACATGTTTCGGGCATATTTATAGCCCATCATCAGGAAGTACACCTTATATATACAACAGCTGTTACTTATTGTTCTTTTTAGTTGACTGTCTGTTGTCCTGGTTGTGTTGGAACTGAACCAGGACAACAGACAGTCAACTAAAAAGAACAGTAAGTACCAATTGTTGTATATATACGGTGTACCTCCTGATGATGGGCTACAAATATGCCCGAAACATGTAAAGGTCGATTGACGAAGTATAATGAGGATAAACGGCGCATCAAGTTGGTTTTCTTTACACGGATACATCTACGCTGTCGAAAGAGTTTTTCAGTTAATCACAACGGTACGTTCTAGACGTCGAGCCGTCGTACAAGCGTACTTTTACAGTCGAGCACTTTAGATTGTTACGTGTAGATCGTCAATTATTTCTTCGGCCTTAACACGTACTTCACAGAGAACACTCTCCCAGTTATAAACATCAGTAATGTCGAGATATCGTAAGTATCCGCAGGTCTTCCTGCGAAGTGTCTTTTTTAACCAAAACTGGAACTGACGACAGCGTTTGGCAAAAATTCTAAATAGGGGTTCTGACAGTAATCCGTGCTTTATAGATGCGTTGCTCCGTACGGAGACACACACGGATGGATGGACATAAATGACGAGACTGGCAACTGCTTCTCTCAACTGTTCTCGAACGTGCCTAAATTGTTTTGCCAAACCAAGTGCTTATATTCTTTTCATGTTTCTTCATTTTTAGGCAACAACGAGTTTCTATGTACGTTGTGACTAACAGATGGAAACGAGCGTGCCTACTTTAATTTTAAAACGATTTCTTTATTTTTGTCGACAGACTTTAATTTTTCTTTTATTTAAGAGTGATGGAGATGTCGACCTTCACAAAAGTAGCTTAGACAATATTTTATCGTCGAATCTGGAACCTTGGAATAAAACCATAAGTGCTGATCACGTTGGCAAAAAATTGTATTTCCTACTTGATGTTTGTTGGACCGTGCATCATTGTGATAACTGAAGAATAAAAAAACCAACTAGATGCCACTTATTTTTTTATTGTACTTCTTATAGGTTCAATGTGTTTCGGGCATAGTAGTGCCCGAAACATGTTGAGCCTATAAGAAGTACAATAAAATAATAAGTGGCATCTGGTTGGTTTTTATTTTTAATTCCTACGGTTGTTGGCTGCGTTAGCAGTGAGAAGTGATTAGTTTTGAAGAGCAGCGAAGGATTATACCAGTAAATTAGGTTGAGAGTCTGATGATTCGATACTTCGGTGCCTACCTTCGAAAGAAAATGTTCTTAGAGTCCATCTCTAGATATCATTCTAGAACTGTCTAGAAGAAAATGTGTAAGGCAATAAAACAAATGACGAAGCAGATTGGCAAAGGAAAGTTCTTAGAAAAAGTACTACATTTACCTCAAGAAGGAATATTTTCTTCGTTCGTGGAAGCGTTGTAACTCAGAGTCATTCTGAAAGATTGGCTCAATTTACGTGGTCGATACGTATCACCATAGACCTGTATGCATGCTGTGACATACTTCGGGTCGGTGCGGTTTTCGTATGACGTCAGTGTACGTAAGATAGTGGACGGGAGTCTAATGTTACAGCGTCTTGCGGCAGGGCGCCGATCTGTCCGCTGTGTTTTGTGTAAAGTAACTGACAGACTTCACTCGTAGTTAATAAATAATGCAGTATTTTGTGAAATGATACTTTCGCTTACATTGTGCTCGTCATATCAAGAGAAATGACGCTCTGAAATGGAACAACTGCATTAATTCTGATTTTGCATGTTCGCCTAGAGTTCTTACCAGTAGCGTACCGAGGGGGGGGGGGATTGGGGTTTAACCTCCCCCGAAATTCCGAGGGCCCTTCAAAATAGTGCCAAACTCAACTCGATTGTGAAAACTGTTAAAAATTGCTGAATTTAGGACGCCAACACCCCAAGAAGTTCGGAAAAAGGCAGTAAAATTCTAAAACTACCTAGGTTCGCAATTGTTTAACATTAGCAATGACAAATAAATTGGTTGTCATCATAAATAGTCTTAAATTACCAAAAATTAATAAAATTTTACTATATGAAATAACATTTTTTTGTACCAAATTACAGCTGCCTCCAGAACCCCTGACTAGGGGGCTACCGCCCCCAGATCCCCGCTCTCTCTGTCCTCTGTCCTCAACTGAATTTGTTCAACCCCCCCCCCCCCCCCCCCCCCCAACCCCTCTGTTCCCGCCCCCCCCCCTCTTTACTCTTTTCCTTGTTCTGTTTTTTTTAATTATTTCACTT
>Ga0123354_10011502_pt1 | contig 13683 bp, 5 predicted proteins | sample TergutLab28metaG_2_FD_97872 | JGI IMG/M metagenome (GOLD analysis project Ga0123354, IMG submission 97872) | Labiotermes labralis P4 segment gut microbial communities from Petit-Saut dam, French Guiana - Lab288 P4 | ecosystem: Host-associated > Arthropoda: Insects > Digestive system > Gut ... | reverse complement strand
TTACTGTAATTTTAGCCAAGCACTGTATACAGCTCCCTGATGATGGATCCCTTGTGATCCGAAACATGTTGGAGCAATTTTAAATATTTTATAATAATTCTAATTGTATCTACGAATTATATACTTGTGCATCTGTTGGATAATAAAGTGTTTTAATCGTCATTGATGCACAGTACAAACATGAAGATTATCAACATGAAGAAATAATCTACAAACTATTTTCCTCACTGCTAAAGAGTTTCATTGCTTGGATATGTGAACATTTTATTCAATCATAGTAGCTGTTCTCTTAAAGACGAAAGAACTCTGAAAGAGTGTCGGATAAACACTTGTTTTCGTACTTCACACCGAAAACGAACTGTTCCTTCGTGCTGGCCAGTTGGACCACAAAATATGCATGCTGTGTTGAGATTGATCGCAACCATCCTTTACAAAACGGATGATGTGATTATTCCATTCCATACAGCATATATATCCTGAGTTGTGAATCAAGAATTTGAAGCATTATAAAGGTAGGTCGTGGTGGCCTATTTTAGTCTTCTAAATCAGAGTTTACCTAGAAGGATTTACGAAAATCGTCATTCAAGATACAAAACTACTGGTCTGCGATTCGAGCCAGGACCTTCTTGAATATGAAACAGGAGTATCAAAAAGGCGACCATGATATTCTTTTACCTGTCGCGGTTTAGGCAATGACTCTTAAATACAGAATTTATGCAGCATTGAGAGAGCTGGAACATGAAAATAAAATATCCGCTTATTCGTCTGCGTAGCCTTAGTACAATGACATGTCTCAATAACGAAGGCTAGTAATGGAACCAAGAACGATACCGAAAACAATAGGCGACATACGTTTAACATAAAATTCAGGTGCGTTTTCATAACCATTGTTGCTTTGGAAACGCAATAATGATTCCATATTCTGAGTGTGTGTCAGTAGCTTTAGTCATCCAGCATACAAAGCGCATATGCTATATTATATTGTCATCTCTGGCCCGCTTGGCTGTACCATAATTTTCCACATGATATCATAAACTGCAAGATTTTCGGAAAAAATTTTATTGAACATGAAATGTGTGTTTAGATTTTATCTACAACTTCTGTCCGAAAAAAATCATTCGAGGAAGAAAGACGCGAGATACTATAAATATACGTACGTCACCAGGCGAGTACCCGTTATTCTTGTCAGATTTTAATGAAACTTGAATCATCTAGACAGATTTTCGGAAATTTTTCAAATATCAATGTTCATGAAAATCCGCCCAGTGTAAACCGAGTTTTTTTCATGCTGAAGGACAGGCAGACAGAAGAACGGACAGAAAGACATGACGAAGCTAATAATCGCTTTGTGCAATTTTGCGAACGCGCGTAAAAGTGTGTAACACTTCCTGTGTAACATTCTGCACCTTCACCTCTCAACCAGGCTGCCAGGTACATTAAACAAGCTGATATACGCTATAATCGCAGAGTGGGATGGGAGGGTAGAATGGTAATTTTTATAGTCAAACCTTCATATAGCGGAACCGCAAGGGACCGGATTTTTTTCCTTTGCAGGAAGGTTCCGTTTAATACAGGTCCTTGAAGTTTGGATCTCCGGGACTGTAAAAATTTTCTTCTAAAAACGGTTTCCGTTATGTCCAGGTTTCTTTTAAGACAGATTCCACTGTTGTATCTGCAGGTTGGTAACTAACAATTTTTGTGTTTTCACCTGGATAGGTAGTGAGGAATATTGCCGAGCGGAAGCAATGGATGTGATTCTTGGGGTAGTAGATAGTAAATCATTGAGACGAAACAAAAGAATTTATTAAGTTAACTCCCCTGATTACAGACAAATCTAGTCGGCTGAACGTCCAGATTAAGAGTACCGTGTCAGGCTTGGGAACAAGTACTTAAAACTGAATTTAATCATTACACAGTCAAGCCCAAACACTGCCATGGCTGACAACGATTTACAAGGGTTCTAATTAAAAATAATATTCCAACTCCAACTAAAAGAAATGTTTTTAGGGAATCGTGATTTGCTCAGCTCCCAATTCAGAAGAAAAGTTAAAGGGACAGAAATACAGTATCCGGTCAGGGGGTTTGGACTACCACTCCGGGTCGGAGTTCAGCTGCCATAACAATAAAGTGTATACGTGCCTGTTCCCTTCCTGTCTGACAGTTATCGTCTGGTTTGGGTTTTACGTCCTTGGAAATATTACGAAATCACACTCTTATAACATTCATAAAATCAAAGAGTCAAAATTGCTTACATACTACAATTACTGTCATACATATATGACTGTATTACTGTGTACATAATATGTCCTATAAGTATACATGTAAACATCTTCTCTTTTATACGCCATTACCTCACATTACCCCAAGGTACATAATAGTACCTAAATATAATGTAAAACACCTGTGGATAACAGTTAATTAATACCTGTAATTAATACTTGTAACACCTGTATATAACACATAACACCTTATATAACACATAACACCTGTATATAACACATAACACCTTATATAACACATAACACCTGTATATAACACGTAACACCTGTATATAACACATAACACCTGTATATAACACATAACACTTTATATAACACCACTGCCCTTACATCTTACTTCATAATCAGTCCCATATATGATAACTGGCACTCAGCCCGCCATCTTCCTATGTGTACAACCAAATACATTAAGCGTAAGAGTTTACGACGGACTTTGTAAAAAGGGAAACACACCGCACTCCTATTTCAGTCTTCCGGCAACATATCCACTTTGACAATTTCTTAGGCTTAAACGCGCTCAGCTTTGTTGGGTCAGATGGTGATGTCAGAGTCCTTTCATTCTCGCTAGTCAGCTTCCTGTACGCGCAAATGTGCCGAAGCTTGTGTTAGAAATCCAAAGATAAACATGCCTTCCCATTTACTGAGAACACACAAGTTTATTGTGATTATGAACATAAAATGTGTCCAGGATCACTTCCGCACATGATAGAACTGTCGTTGTTCTACGAACACATTTCAGTTCCCCCCAGAAACCACCCAGCAATTTTCCTCAAGCTATAAAGATTTTGCTTGTATTCTGAAGATTTATTTATTTATTTACTAGCAGATTGTACGATGTTTCCACGTCTTCCTGCGCTCATTTAACAATGATCTTCTTCCTCAAGTTGCCTCTGTCATTCCAATCTTGTTGCATTAACCCCTTTTCTACCATCAGTCCTCTAATCCCTTCTGCCCAGGTAAGTTGAGATCTACCTCGTTTTCTTTTTCCTCGTGGACACCATTTCATAACTTCTTTTGGTAATCTCCCCTCTTCCATTCTTTGATCATGTCCATACCACTGAAGTTGTATTGCCTTTAAACACCATGTTTCTGCTGCATATGTCATTGAACTTTTAACTACTGAATGATAAAAATTAGTCTTCGTTTTTGGGGTCACATCGCGGCCCCATAAAATGCTTTTTTAACTTTGTTATAGTTGCTCGTCCTCTATTAATTCTATCATTAATTTCTGGCTCGTAATTTACATTTTTGGTTATTCTTACCCCTAAATAGGTATACTCATTATGCCTGCTTCAAAGGGCTGCTTGACAGTCCCTTGTGCAGGAAGTGCGAGGTGAGAGAAGAAAGTTCGGCCCACATTCTTTGTGAGTGCGAGGCTCAGACATGCGTATCTGGGCTCCTTTCTCTTGGAGCCGGAGGATATTAAAAATTTAGGCTTGGGGGCCACCTGGAACTTTAGTAAGGTTACGGGGCTCCCGTGATTCTATATGGGACACAAAAGGCCCGTTAAATCAAGCCCTAGGTGCATCGGGGCTGTGAGGCCCGGAACCCAAATGCAAATCAATCAATCATGCCTGCTTCAAAACTCGGCCGATACACCAAAAACTTTCTCTGAGGTTTCTGCATGACATCCTCAATACTTCCACGCAACTACTGGGATACTAATTAAAACTAGCCCGCCACCTCTTCCTTCCAGATCCGTCTTTACAGCCCTACATTCTGCACTGTGTAATGTGCTACTGACAGCACTGCCGCATAAACCACAACAATATAACAATTTCGTACAACTCTCTTACATTACTCGCTGCTTTTTGGTCCCTAATTCTTATCGCCTGCGGCTAAATTTCGAAATTTCTTACGCGTTAGTTATGTTTCTATTACATCAATACACTCAGTTTGTAGACAACAGTAAAGTAAAAGCCAGAATCAGCAATGTAGATATAACGTAACATCGCGGCGCGTTCGCGCGATGTTTATACCTCTTCGGCTATCGTAACAGCCTGATACTATCTCACTCGAAGGGAGCGCTGTTACGGAGATGTAATGTCGCCAGCAGCAATAAAACGCATTGAGGTATTTATTGAAAGTGCCCTACAGTTTTGCCCGATTGAACCACATTTGAACATTCCAGACAGATTCATTCCAGACAGATTATCAAAGAAGACCCAATATCAAATTTCGCGGAAATCCGTCCAGTGGCAGCCGAGCTGATATATATGAGAACAGACGGACAGACATGACAAAGCTATCGGCACTCTTCGCGACTACGCAAACTCACCTAAAATTATGTAATTAATTGAAAACTGAACTGCGAAACTGACTCCAAAGTCAATCTGGATCCCGGCCGTAAAAATCAAGAATCGATTTTTTTACGTGACTCTGGCTCCATTTAACTTACTACTTGTCCTTAAAGAACAGACAAGCATACAGCGAAGGCAGTGCAGCCTCAAGCATCCATGTCATTTCTTGCTGACAATCAAACATGGTTATCCTGGTTTACATGCCATGTCTGCATCTTCGTGTCAAGCATACAGAGGGGGGGACGCAAGTAAGCAGCACTGCAACATTCAGCTCCAATTTCACTCCCACTAAAATGAAGTACATACACAACTGATTAGCAGTTGCATAAGCAGACAGGGGAACTGTATTACTGTAGCGTGTTGTGTAATGTAGCGGCGCCAAACAGCAGCACAGCAGGCAGTGCTTGTAGCCCGTACTGCACCAAACGGCAGGAAATTAGAAAAGACTCCAGTAAATACAGCATATTTAAGGTCGCAACTGACACAGGTGTAATTTCACCTTGAATAATTACTTGATATACGCCTTAATCATTAGATAATTTTCCATTCCTTTTAAAATATAGACTTCATTAAAATGGATAACAACAGTACATGTTTTTCGTCCGGACGTTGTTAAATAACATGTCCTAGTATAACAAAATTGCTGGTACTTCAATAATTTATCTCATTTATTTAACTACGCCATGAGAAACTCTGATTATATAGCGCTGAACGGCGTAGTTACTAGTGAATGAACTGGAGGGTAATGGCTACAGCACAGTCTAGGGCAGTGTTTCTCAACCGCCGGACCGCGGCCCGGTACCGGGCCCTGGCATCAATTATACCGGGCTGCGAGAGATTCTCCTGGAATTGATAACTAGTTTAAATGTAATTTTATATTTGTCAACATACCACACCGTACACATAAGTGTACTAATACTCTTTATGATTATGCCATAATTAATTATTGATACTTATGTTAGTTTAATGTATGAACTTAACAAAAAATTGGAAAGTTACTGACGAGTAAATCTGTTGGGACCGGGCCCTCGTCTTATGAAAAAAGAATTTACAAAGGTTCTGTTGGCGTCTACTACAGCAGACGCCAACAGAACTAGCATGACAAATACCTATTGCTGTGTATAGAGTGTTCAGCGTTGAGATACTTCGGATGATGGACAGCGGACCTGTCCGAAATATGTAGAGTACATTATCAAATAAATTTGAGAAATTGTGCATCTCGTTGGCTTTTATTATAAGAATGATAATCCAGTCCATGCACCCCAACCCAATTCCTGAAGATCCATCTTAAAATTATCCTCCCATCTACGCCTGGCTCTTCCAAATGGTTTCTTTCCGTCAGGTTTCCGAGCCAAAACACTTTATGCACCTCTTCTCTCCCCCATACGTGCTACATGGCCTGTGCATTTCATTATTCTTGATTTTATGACCCGAATAATATTTGGCGAGGCATGCAGATCATTAAGCTCCTCATCACCTGGTCTTCTAGATCGCTCTATGAATTCAACCGCCCATGTTGGCACGAGATGAAACTGTAATATCAATATGTATCAGAGAGTAGTACGAATACAATCTTACGACAGGCGTTAATGTGACGAGGTCGAGATTGTATCTAACAGCAAAATTCTGTACTGGCCGTATACAATTTTTCAAATCTTCAGTCAGAGAATTGCTTATTTAGCTATAACTATTATTATATTTTTATACTAAAACCACACTACATACTGTGTGTCTATGTGCCGGGATAATACTTCGTCACTAAGGCCCAATATCATTTCTGTTGTTGTTGTTGTTTACTGTTGCTATTGTTACTAGTACTAATGTTAGCACTAACAATAGTACTAGTAGTAAATGCCCGCTGCAGGCCATTCGTTGTTGGCATGCCCTTTAAGGAAACGTTTTTAAATAAATTTAACAGAATTCCAAACAACCACACGCAAGTGTAACAGCAGACAATGAGCACATAAGCAGCAATGGATGCATTTAAGAATCCTCCAATCCACTGTCGCCTTAGGATGTCTCTGATCAAAACTATTATTCATACACCTGGAGGATTTTGTCTGTTGTGATTTATATACTCTGCTATCGCAGAATGTAGCCAGATACGATACAGGAATACATGAGTCTGGATACGAGCTTTGAAGCATAAGACTGACACACTGAATGACACTTTGTTGATACATGGTGAAGGTTCATGGTCGCTTTCGTCTTGGCGCTATTCCCAGTGATGTTGAACACGAGCTCTGCTAAATCAAAGAGAGCCCAGAGACGCAGGACGCATGGTCGCTGTCTGCGTACAATCCTCAAGGCTAAATCCAGCAATGCGACCGGGCGTCTTTGAGACAGAACAGTATCAATGGCGTAATAATCGGCGAACTTATTGTTTCAAAGAAAAGATCGTACACAAATTCAAAGCGCAGTATCTAACCTTTAAATAACATGTTAATAACTACATTTCATATATTGTTTTTCCGTGGTACACCCCACTGCGATAAAGATATAAAACGTGTGAAAATAATAGCCATCAGTTACAACTGAAATGTTTTAGTATGTTCAAGAATTTAGTTGTGACTGCCAGCTATTGTCCTCACAACTTGTACATTTTACATGCTCAGTGGCAGAGACAGTGGCAGAGAGGAAGAGGCGCCTAATGAAACTCAAAGGCACTGCTGAATCTTTCGACGAATGGAGGTTCATCCAAACAGTAACTTCAGTTGCAGTTCCTATGTAAAAGTAGAGACTGTGCTTCTACTGCAGATAACAGTTGATCAGTGCTGAATAGGGAAATGCACGTAATTGTTGCTTATTCTGAAAATAATACGAGTACGATGTACATAACGCACTTTTTTTTTCAATTTTAAAGCTAGCAATCATTCACTGTGCCTGACAAGATTAAAAGGGGGCGGAATAAACAATCTGTACAGTACCGGGGTGCTGGCCCGACCAGAAAGGAAACAAGCTCGGAAGCATGTCAGGGACGCGCGCGATTTCAACAACATCGAGACGCGAGCTGTCGACATGTTTATTTTTCCTGCCAGGCAAGGCGCCGAAAGAAATTCACGCCATTCTGACAGAAACATTAGCTTCTTTCCTTTCTGGTCGGGCTAAGAACTTAAAGGCACGCCTGTATACTTCCTTTTAAGAACATGACGATATAAAATATAGTCAACAAATCTTAAGTACAACCTTTAAGCACGTAGCCACTATACAGTTGCACAAAAGATCTGTGTAGAAAGTCTTCCGTGACCACGGTTAAGTTATACAACCGCCCAAGAAGCGAAAAGTATCGTTTAATGTAGTCACTATAACAAACTGATATAGGAACTTTCACATATGTACAGTAGGCCTATCTGCAAAAGTGCTAACTAAGCGACTGGCTGACAACTAACAAACGGTGATCCTCCAGTCTGGAGAGTACGTTTAATAGTAACAAACAACGTTAAAAGTACAGACTGCCTTCTGACATGTGACGCAGTGTAATTTGGTAGGTATGTTCTAACGTTTAGAGAAAACTGCTGCCACCATCATCACGGCAGCGATGCAGTTGCAGGAATTTCCACGTCCGGAAAATAAAGGGCCTCAGTGGGAAAAGCAAGAGCAAAGATAATATCCAGTCTAGGTAGACTCAAAAATGATTAAGTGAAGGGTAGGCTACACAGCTTCGGATGATAGAATGACAGTGAATAAATGTATGAAACGAATGTGGAAGACAGCAGTTCTATAATTTGAAGAGAAATTCAGGGACCTTCATGGAGAGACTGAGAAAAACCGCGTAGAGCCTCACCCGGGTTATTACGCGTCCCATACAAACTTCGAACATAGCGACCCAAATTCAACCATTTCACTCTATTCTAAAATGCATTCACTAATGTATCAATTGTTCCTTTTCGAGTCAAATATATCCATCAGTTATTGAACCAACAATCAATCAACGATCTAACAAAAATACAAAGTCACTGGTAGCTTAATCATTTAGTAGCCCAACACAATAATAAATTGCTAGAAATAATCTTATGACACGAAGTTTCTAATTCTACGACAAAAACTTTCTTGCCCTTATGACCATCATAACCAGAAAACAAGTGTTACTGACAACGTCGAATAAACTGCGAGAATGATATTCGAACGGCTGGTTGTATATAATTTGTCGTTGATAATACTGAAATTGTCCCGAATACTGGTTCCAAAAGTATATCTGAATCAAACATCGTTGAAACAACTGCGGGTTTTTAGAGGAAATACCCTGCAGCCCACTTCTCCCTGCACAGGCAAAAAATTGCAAAAATAAAAACTCACACAGCCTCTAAATGTTTTAATTCTTATTTTCCCACGGAGTAGGTCACATGAGTTGTTCGTGTTCAATATTAATTATAAAATATGTAATATTCTAGACTTTAGGCGGAGAGAAGCCCACCTGCCCACGACAGCAAATTCGATGCCGCTGAACTATATACTCAGCCAAGCTTATGTGGTTTACACCATCATGTCTTATGTATTCAAAATTTATTTTAGCATTATCTTCCTATCTACGCCAGAAAAGCCTCCTACACAAGTTCATACTTCGAGGTTTGCATTTCTCCAACAGTGTCACAAGACTAATATTGTGTGTGTGTGTGTGTGAACAGCCGAATAGTGTAGCAGTAACATTCAGGACTTTTATTCGGCCCGTCCCGGATTCGATTCTCGGTTGTAACACCGACTAAATTGTACATTATTTTCGCGACTTAACTCAATAGACTTACTTACAGAAAAATAACAGGACATTACCTCGACTCCACGAACACCTTTTTTTTCCTAATCCTTTCCAATTCGCCAAGTACGTATAATCCCACCTTGAGCAGACTATATATCTCAATATCTCAGACTATATATAGTCTGAGATAGTGGCAGTGTTGTCAAATAAAACACAAATGAAATGGTTGTTGTGTAAATTTCAAACCCCAATTCAACTAACGGTTTACTGAAAACAGGGAATCGAGGTAATTCTGACTGTCACAGTTCAACCTATGAAACTGAGAATGGAGTGTGAACAGCAGACCTAACGCGAACGGCGAAAATCGCGTAAATATTTAGCTGCATTTTGCTATAAATTTCCAGGTGACACGAAGCAAGATTCTGAAAGGCATTTCTCCATATATTCTTTTCTACCGAGTGCAATGCAAGCAACTATCATGGGGCAAATACTACGCCTTTCTTTGTGATAACTGAGGAATCAAAAAATCAACTAGAGGCCACTTGATCTTTTATTACACTAAGTATAATAAAATATCAAGTGGCATTTAGTTGTTTTCTTGATTCTTCAGTTATCACAATGATGCATAGTCCAATAAACATCAGAGTTATTCTTTGTATTCAAAAAGTCTCACTGTGGAAACCAAATCGAAGATCAGTTAACTTGACTGAATTCTTTGTGTTCTTGTAATGATACGCATGTAACTGTCACTGCATTACTTGGATGTTGAAAAAACAGTTTTTGGAGTGTTACTATTTTCAAGTTTAGATTTGTTTTTCTAAGCAACCACATGATCCACAATTACGAAATTATGAACACATGTAGTCATGAGCAAGGGTCCACACATTTTTCAAGAAACCTACTAGAAAAAGCCCAAAATTCTAGGTGCTAGAAGAGTAACAAGAAGTAAGTTCCAGACTGAGGATCCATAAATATTAGACGCCTCCGTACTAGAAATTTAGTCGTCACGGCGCTTTACAGCCCGAGATTTGTCCTCACCTAGCCATGAGTACCTACTTAAATTTTGCACTAATTTACTTCAAACACATTTTTTGATGAATTTAAAAAGTAGTAATATATAAAATGTCCTTTTAGAACAAGTGCTTGAAAATAATCAGTGCCAAGAAGTCAGCGGACACAGGAAGTTCTCAACTACCTGTTTGTCAAATTTTCCACCTGTAACTGTGACTACTGTACGTTTTTCGACGCTGCTAGTACTTTAGACTATATGACGAAGATATTCGGGCGATTCGTGAATGACAAATTGGAAACGATTGAGTAGGAAGCAGCAGTGGCCTCATTAAAGAATTGCCTGGAATTTCCGTGGGCGTTTGGGCCAAGTCCTACAAATCTCATTCAGGATATTCTGCATACCGGCCGAGATTCGAAAACAGCACCTTCCAAACACAAGTAAAACTGCATCGTCCTGCTAAAAAAAAATGCACCTAAATTTGATGTGACTGCAGTAGCTCTTCCTCAGTTCGCGTGCCTCTCCGTATCCCTCAATGTGACCTTCATAATCTTGGCTTTAATTCGGAGCTGTGTAATGTACAGATTTAGAATAAACTGGTAGTGTACTGGGATTAGACAGTGTGAGATGCACGCACAGTTGTTACAACACGACGGACAGTTGGCGGCGTCGCTTCGTAATGGTCCTGTTGCATGCCTGCACTGGAGCTATTTCCGAAACCGTTATGACGGCGTTCCTAAGCTGCAAGAAATGAAGGCGCCGGTAGTCCGTCTGTCCGTCTGTTTGCCTCTTAATACTTGTCATCACTTCAAGTCCAAGTTTGATTTGCACATGCTAGTATTATTTATTTCGGCGAGGCACCAATTTCTTAAAATTTCATTCATTATAACAGCACGTTAGCTAAAGGAGTGAAAAATAAATGTGGTGATATCAATTAATGCCACACAGAAACATAAGTTTCCACGTAAAAAGATAAATTATGAAACGGATTTATGTAGCTGGTAAGAGAAGGCTTTAGTTATTCTGCAAAATGAATGAGTCAACATTTTCACCCATGCACGAACCGAGAGATATATCCTGTTGTAAATTAAAAGGAAAATTGTATTTTCCTTGGCAATAAGTAGTGTAAAACAGCGGTATTCAGCCTATGTTCCACGGAAGCCAGGGTTCCGCGGATAACTTGCAGGGCTTCGGCAGACACGTTTACTTTCTTAATAAGAAGGGTTTATATAATTTTGATAATTCTGGATTGTTTTCTTTATTATTCGTTCAATTTTTGTGCAAAACCTAGACTGGGTTTACTTTCGGTTTAAAATACCAATAATTATTTTTTTTACAAAAGAGCTAAATCGTTATTAAATAAAGCTTACGTATTTAAAAAGTTTATTTCAGTTTGCAACAAAAGATTACAATTTTACTTTACAGGGTTGCCTCAAACATTCACGTTTAGTCACAAGATTATTAAAACTCTTAATACGTACTATTCATGTACAAAACACAGGACATTTTCCGGAAACAGGTCCTCTTATTTTGCCACAGAATGCATTCTGATCTTTAATTATGTTACAATATTACTTCGTTTTTATGCTGTTATTATTCCAATTGCAAGCGATAAGCCAACATTGCACAAAAACGTATTGCACGTCTTGATATAGAACATCTGCACAGCTGTATTTACGTCACATTACACAACATCACAGTAACCTAGAGAAGTCTTTGCTCCTGAATTGCTTGGAAAAAGCCAGTCGTCTAACTGACCTTCCAAAAATATTCCATACAGTTATTGAGCGCCAGTAACGACACAAATTCTTAAGTTGTTGCCAGTAATTTTGATGAGGCATTTTACGAGCGGGTTCAAAATAACAATGTGTCTGTCACTCAATCTAAGAAACCGAATCAAATCTTTTATTTATCCAACTGAATGAGTGAGACTCACAGTCTCACTCTTCACTGTGCACTGTACACACACGAATAAGGACTGGATAAATATGCAGCCACACAACTGAACTGATTCATAACGACGTTTTTAACCAAATATTTTAATAACTATAACTTTAGTAAAGCACAACAATAAGCTCCATCATGATGGTTGTTTAACCGAAACATGTAGGAGCATTTTATTGTAATTTTTAATGTAAATTTTAGCATTTTTCTAGAACATTCTAGTTGTGCATTCGGTTGGATAAATAAAGGACTTGATAATATCAAGATGCACGGTGCAAATGTGAAATAAAAAATGTGAAAAAATCAAATTGAGAGACAATCTGACAGTAACGTAACTTCAAATGACCTAAACCAAACTTAACGCAGTCAATCAGCATCACTATCTCATACCGCGGAACGTAACCCAACACAATAGTACGGTCACAAACCAAAGCAAATGCGTTATCGCAAGTCGAATAGAAGGCTGTGGTGTTAGAGTAAAAATGCCTTCACCAGCGCCGACACCTCAGTATCGAACGCATTTCTAACATATCAGTGTCGAGTGAATTGGAGAAACCGGGCTCATGTCAAACTTGAAATCGATGCCGACGTCTTATCGTTAAATGTTTAGTATTGCAGGGCACACTGACAAATTTGAAAAGATATGAACTGCAATTCTGACATACGCCACGCGTCTGTGATACTCCAAACCCCGCAAAACTAAAATCAAATATTACACTCTCTTAGACGAATACTACTCTGATCTGATTACGTAACCCAACACAAACAAACCAAATCGCAATAATTCCTTGCAAGGTACAGTAAAAATTAACCGCATTTAATTTTTCAAGAAGACAAGATATTCTGAGACAAAAGCTAACGCGTAAATGGAGAATGTCAGGCCACAGGCGTTTTTTACATAAGCCTATGCTGCTACCGGAGCCGGGGTAGCGTAGTCGGTATAACGACTCGCTATGGGCTGGACAGTTCGGGGATCGCATCCTGGTGGGGGCAAGATTTTCCGCACCTGTCCAGACCGGCCTTGAGACCTACCCAGCCTCCAATACAATGGGTACCGGGTCTTTCCCGGGGGTAAAGCGCCCGCGGCGTCGCGTTGATCACCCACCCCTCTCTAGCGCCGAGGTTAAAGAAAGAGTAGAGCTATACCTCCACTTCCCCACTGGATCTTCGTGGGCTCTTCTATGATGAGCTTTGCTTTACTTTACTTTGTTGCCACCTCGAAGAGCTCTGTCACAAAGCGCGGGGCCATCGAGTCCATTCCAAAGCCAAACTCGGTCGATGACTCTAGCCCAGTTTCAGGCTGTATCAATGTTAACAAAATCTGAAGAAGGACTCTATATATATATATATATATATACAGGGTGTTTCACGACTTTAGGGCATAACTGCAGGAGGTGATTTCCTAGGTCTTTGTGATCAAAAAAGTTCATATAAACATGTGTCCGATTTTGGACGGTT
>Ga0123354_10011501_pt1 | contig 13684 bp, 16 predicted proteins | sample TergutLab28metaG_2_FD_97872 | JGI IMG/M metagenome (GOLD analysis project Ga0123354, IMG submission 97872) | Labiotermes labralis P4 segment gut microbial communities from Petit-Saut dam, French Guiana - Lab288 P4 | ecosystem: Host-associated > Arthropoda: Insects > Digestive system > Gut ... | reverse complement strand
GTATCACCCGCCGTGTACGCTGCAACACGGCCAGAAGCTGCCCGGTCTGGTCGAAAAATATATGGGGCAACTCGGCTTCAAGTTGCGGCCCGCGCATGAAGATGCGCAGATGTGCTGCGGCGCAGGCGGCGCCAACGCGGTGCTGCAACCGGATATCGCCACGCGGCTGCGCGAGCGCAAGATCGGCCATCTGCTGGGTTCGGAATCGGAAGAAAAGCCCGCCGCCATCGTTTCGGCCAACATCGGCTGCATCCTGCACTTGCAGGAAGGCACGGACGTACCGGTGCGGCACTGGATCGAAATTCTGGATGCCGCTCTGGTTTAGGGCCTGTTAACTCTAATAAAATGGGTTCATCCCAATCATGGGACCACTCCAGCCATGCAACTGACTGCCGAGCAATTCAAACGCATCGCGCCATACCTGCCTCGCCAACGTGGCAATGTGCGCCTGGACAATCTGCAACTGCTCAACGCCATCCTTTACATGGCTGCCAACGGCTGCAAATGGCGCTCGTTGCCTGCTCACTTTGGTAACTGGCACACCATCTATACACGCATCAAACGCTGGAACCAATCCGGTGTGCTGGCCCGCGTCTTTGAACAACTGCAGCGCCAGCGTTTGCTCAACGTACGCATCGAGTCGGTGTGTTTGGACTCGAGCATCGTCAAAGTTCATCCTGATGGCATGGGTGCGCCCCAAAAAATGGACCGCAGGCCATTGGGCGCAGCCGGGGAGGATGGAACACCAAAATTCATCTGGTTGCCGCATAAAGGGGAGTGAGATAAATAGACGGGGGGAAGTGCGATAAATCCGGGATTCTGGGGGATTGAGTGGGATTTATCGGGACGGGGATTGCAAATGCGTTGCGGTGGTGGCAAAGGCCAAAACGGCGGGGCTGGTTAGCTTTGGGCGGGCTTGAAGGAGGTCAGGCTGCCTCCAGCCACTTCGTGATCTCGTCCAGAATCGACCGCTCGGCTTCCGGTTGCAGCACAGCATTGTCGGCTGTCCCCTTAAACGGCAGGTATGGCCGCGCCGGGATGTCGATCGTGTACTCACCGACCTCATGCCGGCTCTCGCGCGCCAGCTTGTGGCTCTTTTTGGCGAACACGGCCAGGTTGGCGGACCGGCCTTTGTCGCCCTGGCGCACCAGTTGCCCTTTGGCATCGGTGCGCAATCGCACCTTGGTCAGATGTGCCGGACGCACGATGGTGCCGCCGAACTGATGGATGGCGGCATAAGGTGTAGCCGCGCCCACGCGCGCGAAATCGTCGCCGTAGTCACTGGAAATGCTGCCGGCCAAAATGCCGCTGTCCTGCAAGATCTGGAGCACGGTGCCGCCCTTGTTGCGCTTGAGCCGCTCTTTCACGGTGGAGTCGGCCAGCTTTGTCCACCCAGGCCGGCCCTGCGCTTTAAAGTTAGCCTCGGTCTCGCTTTCCAGCACTTGCGCGATGGCTTGGAACAGATCACGGGGGTGTTTGAGCTTGGCGGCCAATGCCTCCAGCTTGGCGCTGGCGGCACCGGCATCAATTGCAACCGTAATGTTGTCCATGAGTGCTTGCCTTCCTATAATCAGAACACCACGCGCGACGCCGGAAATTTTCTGCTAGCCGAGCACAGGTGACGGGCCGCAAGGCTCCGAGGTTGGATGAGGGAACGGCAGCCCCTCCGCGCGTGGACCTTCTCACAGATGCCCCTCGATCAGTTCGAGGAGCCCACCCCGTACATCCGCCCGCAAGTCTTCCAAGTTGGTCCAATAGGCCGTGCGAAGATTGTCAGAAGCCGCCCTACCGTGCTGCATGTAGTTTGGGGCGACAACCACCCGCTGCGCCTGACCACCATCAGCCGCCAACACATACAGCAAGCGCTGTCCATCGGACTGCCAAAGCACCGCCTGTGGCTGGCGAATCTGCTGCGACAGCGCATCCCAGTCGGCTTGACTCAACGCATTGCCTCGCGCCAAATGCCGCGCGGCCTTGGCGCCACCCACCAGTCGTGAATCTTGCACCGCAATGGCCACATCCTCCACCAGCACGCCCCGCTCAGCCAGCGCCGCCACGTCAACCGGGCGCATAAACCCCACCACCATTTCGCGCTTGCGCGTGACTGGGTCGGCAAATACCGTACCTACCCATGAAATCCAGGCACGATCCAGCATGGCAGTCAGTCCGCCATTGACCATCAGGTCGCGCGCCACCGTGGCGGCCATCGGCGCGGGCACGCGCGCCGCTTTGCGGGCGAACATGTCCAGCAATTGCTGGATGCGGACGAACTCAGCGCCCGGGTTGTAGTCCCACCCAGGGTCTGTCAAGAACACTTGCTCGCGGCCAAAGGCGTCCTTGTAGCGCACGCCCTGCACCGTCACGGTGTCGCCCGCTTTGTTGATTACCACCTCGGTCGGCACGATGGCGCCGGAGCCGTTTTCCAGCGGCACGCCCAGCGCCTTGAACTGCGCCTCGGTCAATGCCTGCACCCGGCAGCGGCAGCCCCAGCCATTGGGCGGCCAGATCACCTGCCAGACCGGATCGTCGTAGCGCCACACGCGCCCATGCAGCGCGGCGTGCTCGGGGCGCGTGCGCCCATCCATGATGGCGGTGTAGCGCCAGTAAGGGTGCGACGCGGCGCCTTCCAGGTAACGCTTGTAGCGCCCGGCCATGTAGGCCGTCTGCACGTTGGTCTGGAAGATGGTGCGCAGGCGCCGCAGGCTGCCGAGTTGCACGCTGGTGATTTCGCCGGTTTCGCCGTCCAGCACTTCCTGGCGGCCCCACCAGCCCAGGTCCATCAGCCTGGGGCGCAACGTCTTGACGAAGTCCTGGAACGTAATCTGGCCGTTGATCGCCTTGGCCGTCTCCTCGTTGATGGCTGCCAGCACGTCCAGCGTGGTGGCCTTGGCGACCACGAACTGGCGCACGTTGGCGCTGCCCCAGGTGTCCAGGTAGCTCCAACTCGGGGTCAGCTGCTTGGCGGCGAAATACGCCACCGCGTCGGCCGGCTCCAGGTCAAGCCGCGCTTGAATCGTCGCCATAGCCGAAAATATCCGCGCTGAACACCGCGCGCGCCAGTAGCGCCTGCAACTGCCGCTCGTCCATCAGCGGATAGGCAGTCTGCGCCGCCGCCAGGGCGTCCTCGTAGCTGTGGGCGCCTTCGATGGCTTTCAGCAGTGGCTGCAGCAGGCCCGTCATCGCCTGCTGAAATTGCGCGTCTGGCACGGCTTGGATGGCGGCATCGATGGCCGACTGGCCATCCGCCGCGCCCTCTGCAAAGCTGGCCGGCCGGCCGCCGTTGCCCGCCGGCTCCGGGGCCGAGCCTTCTTTCCAGCCTTCGCCGTAGCGGTCTGTGATGTATTGCGGCGTGGGTTTGAAGCCCAGGGCGGCCACGTTGCGGTCGGTTTCCGACATCGCTTTCGCGTCGGCGTCCTTGCTCACCTGCCGGTACACCACGCACGGCCGCAGGCCGTTGTAGTCGCAAATCCAGGCGATCAGGGTGCGGTTGAGCGTTTCACTGAGCAGGTCGCTGTCGGCCTGGCTCAACTCCAGGCGCACGTCTTCGCGTTCGTTGGCCGCCGCCGCCAGCGCGCCGCCGCCCTGGCCGCGCGGGGGCTGGCCGAGCAGGACTTCGCTGATCCAGTCGTCCATGTATTCGACCAGGCTCTGGTTGGGCGTCGCGCCGCTGGCGGACATGCGCGACTCCAGCAGTTCGATCATGGTGCCCTCGGGCGTCATGACAAAGCCGTCGTTGCTGAAGGCGCGCAACGCCTCGAACAGCGTGCCCTTCTCGCGCGGCGTGGATTCGCGCGGGTATTTGCCCCAGGGCGTGGGGGTGCCGAAGCGGTCGCACAGCTTGTTCCATGCGAGCACGCCCTTGCGCTTGAAGAACACGGGCCAATACAGTTGCAGCCCCAGCCCGGTACCGTAGGGGTTGCCGTCCTCCGGCTCCACCACGTGCACGATGAACTTGCGCTCGTGTACCGGCACGCCGTCCTGCATGGCCTCGCGGGTTAGCAGCCGCAGCTCCGGGGGCTGGCCATCGGCGGTGTCGCGGTAGACAAAGCGCCGGTGCAGGCGCGAAGGCACGCGGTCGGGCACCACCATCTGGCGCGCGCCGCCGCCTTCCAGCGCCACGTCGCGCAGCGTCCACACCACCTCGGCGGGCTGCCAGCCCACCAGCAGCGCATTGAGCAGGCTGGCGCACAGGCGGTCGAAGGCAAAGCCGCCCAGAATGTCGGTAACGATGGCCGCGTCGCGCTGGCCTTCGGGCGTGTCCACCAGCGGCGCGACCGTCCACGGCCTGCCGATGACGGCGAGCTTGCGTTTTTGCAGCCCGGCAAACACCTTGCCGTCGCGCCGCAGGTCGCGGTACAACTCGAACGCCAGCGAACCCGGATCGGCGCGCTCCAGCAGCAGCGGGTCGTTGGTCAGCACCTGCCCCATGAAGCCCGTGCTCCACGGGTCTTGTTGGCGCGTTGCGGCTTCGCTGTCCAGCGGCGGAAGGTCGGTCTTGGTCTTGTCGGCGGCCATCACATGAACCCCTTGAATTCGTCGGCGTCGCCCGCGCCGCCGCTGGTAAATTCAATCGGCGCGGCGGCATTGCGCGAGGCGAACCACGCCAGCGCCCCGGCCACCGCCGAGTCACCGTGGCGCTGGCCGCCGTCGGCGTCCTTGGCCTTGGCCCCATCGGGCACCTTGGGCACGCCCTTGATCATCTGCACCGTGCGGTGATCGGTCAGCACGCCGTCGTCGCGCGGCAGGGTGATCTGGCCGTCCTCGAACGCCGCCTTGTAGCGCGGCATCTCGTCGATGTACCACTGCTGCGACAGCATCACGCGGTGAATGCGCGCCGCGCCGTACTTTTGCGCGGCCACCTCGCCCAGGTATTGGCCGTTGCCGCGCGCGTCGTTGGCGCCGCCGGCAAAGTTGGGCAGCCCGTCCACCGTGAAGAACAGCGCCTGCTCCTGCTGCTTGAAGGGCACGTTGCGCATCTCCAGCACGAACGGCGCTTTGCGGTGCAGGTGCTGATCCTCGATCAGCGGAACGATCACCGACAAGTCGCCCGTGCGCGCGAAGTCCATGCCGTAGTAACTGCGCCCCGTGGCCGGCAGCGCCGCCAGCAGCGGCGCCACGTGCTCGGCCAGCCAGTCGCGCACCGCGCTCTCGCGCTCGTGCGCGGGGCGCAGATCAAAGCCGTCGGGCAATGACAGGCGCAGCACCGGCAACTCGGGCGACATGCGCGCCTCCACCAGCGCGCGGCTGAAGTAGGCGCCGCTGCTCTGGCTGGGGATGCAGTCCAGCTCCTCATCGGCGTTGTCGCGGTAGTAGTCGTAAATGCCCTGCGCCCAGGCGTCCTCGCCGGCCTGCGTCCAGGGCTTGCCGGTACGCAGGCACACGCGCTTGTACAGCCCTTCCTGCACCGCCTGGCGGAACGTGATGCGGTGCACCGTGCCCTTTTGCTTGCCCGCGCGAATGTCCTGCACCAGCGCGTTGAAAGCGTTGTCCACGCCAAAGTGCGTACTGATGAGGCGCACCTTGCCGCCCCAGATCAGGAAGGCCATCGCCGCCTTGATCAGCGCGTCCAAGTCGTCATGGAACGCCGCCTCGTCGCCGATCAGCACGCCCTGGCGGCCCCGGAGCTTGCGCGGGCGCGAGGCCAGCGCCGTGATGCGGTGGCGGCTGTGCGGGAAGCGAATCGAATAGGTGAGGATGTTGCGGCTCTTGCCGTCGTCATCCTCGTCTTCCCAAAGCCCCTCGCCCTCTTGCACCGCCGCCTGGTTGAATTCGCGCGCCCACATGGCACAGGCGTCGATGTACTCCTCGGTCATCTCCTTGTCCTGGCCGATGTAGTACACGTTCTGCCCGCCGGCGGCCTTGTCGGCGGCGGCGATCAGCACGTCGTCGGCCGCCTCGGCCCAGGTCAGGCCCGTGCGGCGGCCCTTCTCGCACACTTTGAAGGGCGACGGGTCGGCAATCCAGCGCTGCTGGTAGGGCAGCAGGGCGGCGGGTAGATTGGCGGGTGTCATTGGTGGTGCAGGTACTGCCGAACGGAGCACGCCTTGTCGCTAGCGCGCTGGCCCATTGCGTTGCCATCAATGTCACTGGAGCCAATGAGCTGCCAGATGCAGTAATAAACGTCGCCGCACTCCCGCTCGAGCGCTTCGCGGTTCGTCGGGCCACCGTTCGGGTGCCTGCTCTCATAGCCATGGCGTAGGACTTTCCCGATGGCTTGGATGACTTCGCCGCATTCTTCAGCGAGCAATGCCAGCCGCTCGGCTTCGGCTTCCGTCAACTGATTGAAGTGTTCTGTTTTCACGCCTTATCCCCCACGCCCAGGATGCGCTGCTTGATCTGCTGCACCGTGTCCGCCGACAGCCCGGCCTGCCGCGCCTGCGCCTCCACGTCATTGGCGGCGGCCTTGAGTTCGGCGCGTATGGCGCGCAGTTGCTTTTCGACTTCGATCCCCGTCTTGGCCGTGCCCGCCATGTCGCGCAGCGCCTTGGACAGCAGCATCACGTCGCTGGTCTTGGCGGGCTTGTCGGATTCGTTCAGACTGTCCAGCGTCCGGTAGGCCACCGCGCGCAGCATCTCGGGCAGCAGCCGGCCCACGTCGCCGTCCGGCTCGGCCCCGAACTTGTCCACCCACACCTTGGCCGCTTCCTGCGCCTGGCGGTAACGCTCCATCGACTCGCGCGCGCTCTTGACATAGCGGCCCACGGCGCTGCGCGACACATCGGCCCCCAGCGCGTGCAGCGCGGCCAGAATGTCGCCGATGGTGTGGCCGTCGCGGATCAGGCCATTGCAGGCTTGAACCAGCGCCTTCGGCAAGGCTGAGACGGTGGATTGGCGGCCCATGGGTCAATCACCCTCAACGGCGCGGTGGCGCTCGTGCAGCCGCTGGCGCAGCAGGTAGCCTTCCAGCGCCCACACTTTTTGGCGCGCGGCCTCGCGGGCGATCTTGCGGCCCGTTTCGGCGTTGAATGCCTGCGGGCTGACACAGGCGCTCTCGCCGATGGCGTTGAAACCGTTGCGCAGCGTCATGCAGCACACGGTCGCGGTGGTGCCGGGGAACTGGTGGTATTGCTCGGCGACGATCAGGCCGTCGATCTGCTCATCGGTAACGCGGGGAATGTGCGCCATGGCCGCGCTCCCCTTACTCAGGGCGCGGGCGCTTGACGCCCGGCGCAACCGCCTTGCCGCGCGCCACATCCAGGCCATGCCCCGTCAACTTGGCCAGCGTCACGCCCCCGGCGCTGGACGTGGTGACCAGCCCCGCTTCCGCCAGCCAGGCCAGATCGGCGCGCAGGCGCACGCTGCTGACATGGTGGGCCATGTCGGCCAGCACCGCTTCGAGCGTGTATTCGTTGGTCTCGTAACCGGCGCTGCCCTCCAGCACGCTCAAAATCACCAAGCGGCGGTCTTCGGCCAGATGGCGGTCAAAGTTTTTGCTCTGGTCAAAGTTTTTGCTCATGTCGCATCCCGTTTCAATAAAAAATCCTCCACCCTTCGAATCGCCACCAGTGCGCCGTGCGCCTCGGACAGCACCGCGGCCTGCTTGGCTTCCAGCCCCGCCAGTTGCACGCGCAGGTCGGTGAACTCCTGCGCCGTGGGCAACTGGCCCAGCCGCGCCTCCAGCGTGTGGTGCCGCAGCAGCAGCGCCCGCGTGGCCACCAGCGTGTAGACCAGCGTGCAAACGGCCACCGCCAGCGCCAGCACAGAAAGGTCTTCCAGCACGTTCATGGCGGCGGCTCCGCTTGCAGCAGCGCGGCCGCCTCGGGCTGCACCGTGACGATGTGATCCTGCAGGCCGATTACTCGGGCGGCGAGTTCGTCAGTTCGCTTTCCCAGCTCTGAATATCGGCCCGCACACGCGCCGAGTAGCCCTCGGGCGGTGGCCGCATCATGAGCCTCGCGCTCGGCAGCGGGGCACGAGCCTTGGGCACGTCGGGCGGCGCTATCGGCGTTAAGCCGGGCGACTGTTCCGCGCAGCCCAGCAACAGCGCGGTCAGCAGCGGCAGCGCGCTCGCGCAAAGCCTGTTCACGTTTGGTCTGTGCAAGATCGTTCTCCTCGGCCCGGCGGGCCATGCGTTGTTCGTCGTCGCGCTCGGCCTGCTGCCGCGCAATCAATGCCTGGCCCTCTTTGATTCGGCGCGCCTGGTCGGCCTTGGCCCAGTCGGCGCGCACCTCGGCGCGGCCCTGCTCGCGGTATTGCTCCTGGCAGCCGCGTATGCCCAGCGCCGCCAGCGCAAGCAGCGCGGCGGCAAGAACCGATCCGGCAAAGTAGTTCATTGCGGCCCCCACACGGCGCCCCAACCCGCGTACAGCGGCTGCAGCGCGACCAGAATGCGGCGCGGGTAATTCAGGTTTTCCGCGCAGTGCGCTTGCGCGCGGTGCGCTTTGCCGCACGCGGCGTCGATTTGTTCGCGCGTCGGCTCACTCAGCCCCGTACTGAGCGCCTCCGCCCGCCAGTTGGCCTCGCCGCCGTTGTATCCGCGTAGGGCCATCCACAAACGGCCATAGTCCCCCAGATACTCTGGCGCGCGGCGGTACAGAAACAAGTCATAGCCCGTTAGCGCGCGCAGCGCCCATATTGGGTTGCGCGGCAGGCAATCATCGGGGGCCGTGCCCGTGCGCTCGCACCACCACGCGGCCGTTGCGGGCATGAACTGCGCCATGCCTTGCGCACCCGCGCGGCTGACCGCGCCGGCTTGCCAGTTGCTCTCCTGCTGCACCTGCGCCGCCAGCGCCGCCGCCGGCGCGCCCAAGCCCCACTGGCGCTGCGCCTCGCGCAGCAGCGTCAACTTGTAGCGCCCGGCTTGCGGCGGCACCTGGGCGCGGGCGGGCAAGCAAGCCGCGCAGGCCAAGGCGGCTATCAAACTTGCGCAAAATCGCAAACTGAACGCAATGCTTGGCGGGCGCGCCATGCTCAAGCCCCCAGCCCCACGGCCAGCATGGTGGCCGCAACGATCAACGCGCGGCGCGCCATCGCAACGCCGGCCAGCCGCAGCAGTTGGTCGGGGCTGGCCGATTCCAGGTTGATCGTTGCCTCTTGCTCGGCAAAACTCACCACCCCCGCCAGGCTGGTGAACGTGGTCTCCTGCCGCCCGCCTGCGGCGCCGTGGTGCAACTCAAAAAACAGGTCAGGCCGCGCGTAGGGGAACAGGCTGCGGTCAACCCAGTAGCCCACCACGCCCGCCAGCGCCACCAGGCTCAGCTTGTACAGCGTCACCGGCACCTGCTGCGGGGCCATCAGCCACACCAGCAGCGTCAGCAGCACCGCCGCCACCACCCAGTCCGCCATGCGCGCGCGCGCCAGCCGCACCAGCCAGGGGGACGCCGTCGTCTTGTCTTGTTGCATTGCCGTTGCTCCATCGGGAAGGGGAAAACGCGCACCGGGCGCTGCGGCTGGCCTGCCACCAATCGGGCCGGTAAGCGCAGCAGCCGAAGCCGAAAGCCCCAAGCGTGGCCCGCTCGGCGGAGAACCTGCTGCAATTTGCACAGCACTCGCGCGGCGCGGGCTTGGCCTGGGACATACCGGCACTGTGCCGCGCGTGCGCGTGGATTAATAAATGACGGGTGTCACTAATGGGGCGGAGCGGCGGGGCGCGATAGTCAGGGCCAGTGCTTGAGCGCGTCATCGGCCAGCGCCGTTACCGCAACTTCCAGCGTCTTGTATGCCGTATTCCATGCCTGTGCCGCATCTTCCATTCTCTTGCTGTCAGCGCCACACATGGCTATCTGGAAATCCGACGTCGCCTTGTAAAACTCCCTCGCCACAGGGCGCAAGGCGGTTAGCCAAAGTAGCGCAACACCGTAGGCTTGCCCAGCAGCGTGCGTTGGCATCTGTGCGGCAGATACAGCGGGCACTGCTTGAGTTGGACCACCCTTGCCCGCCGCCCGCTCTAGCATATCCAGCATCTGCCAGCGCGCCTCAAGAACAGAACTCCATAGCTCCCGCAACCGCGCATCATGAAGCTCTTGCTTTCTCAATGCCTCGGCCTGTTCCCATGCCAGCGCGTCTTGAGCGGCCTTGCGCTGAATCTCCTCTCGCCGCAACGCTTCGGTTCGTTCCCACTGCACTGCTTCTCGCCGCTCTGAACGGTCTGCTTGTTTATTTGCTGCTGACGTGGCTAGGCGTTGGGTCAGCAGCGCCGTAATCAGCGCAGCGCCCGCGCTGATTACGGCCACCCACACCACGTCGCTCATGGTGCGGCGTCTTCGGCCTGCGGCAAATACACCTGATAGGTGTTGCCCTTCTTGACCCGCCTGATGCGGCCTGTTTCGTGCGCAAAATACAGCACGTAGCGGCACATCTCCACATCCAGGTTCATGAATGGGTAAAGCTCCGTTTGCCGGACGCCCGGCGAATTGGCGATGACGGGCAGCACCGCTTGCACGCCTGCCTTGAACAACGGGTCGATCTCAACGAACATGCACATCAGCCGGGTGAACTCCGCCGCCTGTTCAGGGTGCGTTTCCCGGTCCTGGTGCACCAGGTACGCCAGCCGCTGCAACACCTGCCGCGCGCCATCAATATCGCCCTCGCGCAGATAGGTCAGGGGATCGAACGGCGAATGCCGCGCGGCCTGGAAAAAATCAGGCACATCCTCGATCCGCTCTTGTACCCGCGCCTGCAAGGGCTGAAAAACCTCTGCCGCGGACTGATTGCGCCGCCTGTTTTCTTCGGTGGCCTTGGCCCGCGCCGCAAGCAGGTCAAGCAATGCTTGGCCGCCTGCCTCTTTGGCTCTTTCATGATCCTTGGCCCGTGCCGCGTCATCCGCCTCTTTGATGGCCCTTAGCTTGTCTGCACGGGCCTCGTAAGTATGCCGGCGGTGCTCATATTGCCTTTGTTGCTCGGGCCGATCGGCGCGCTTGCAGATCAATTCCGCACCGCTACAAAACCGCGCGCACGATTGCTTCTCGAACATCTCCACGACATAGGGCGGCTGATGCGCAAATATGTTCCTTGCATTGGCTGCGGCATGGTCAATCAGCGATTCAATCTCTGCCAACGCCTCATCCGTCCGGCCTGCCGTTTGCAGGTATTTGGGCAGCCGCAGCCACCACTCGACAGCCTGCCCGCTATCTTCGCCGATGGCGCTCGCAAGCTCTCTTTGCCGCCGCAGGCAGGCGATCGCCTCTTCGGTGTCATCCTCGCGCAGTTTGGTCGCCAAGAGCCCCAGTAGCCGGACGTGTTGCTCGGCGGGCGTCGGCCCAAGAAAAGTTGCGCCTTCGTTCTGGCCGGCTACGGTGCGCTCCCAGCCCTGATGTTCAGCGGCCAGTTCCTGTATGGATCGATTCCCATCGGGCAGGTCAGTGAATCGTTGCGCAGGCGCGACCAACGCTGCGGCTTCCTCGCCGCTCAGCCACGCCCGGGCAGACGCGCTTATGCTGGCGATGCTTGTATTTGTAGTGGCGGTGCCGCTTGTATTCTGGAGGGGTACCCCAGGCGCTGGTGAAGGCTGCGCCATGCCCGCGCGCTCGGCGATTGGGAACGGCAACGGCGTCGAATGAAGCAAGAATGCAATGGCCAGTTTGTTCCGAAGCGACGCCGATGCAGGCTCTGGAACCGGAATAAAAGGCGCGTCCCAACTACCGGCCTCGGTAGCCTTGAGCCCAAGCAGCGTCAGCACCTGGCTATGGCGCTCCCACAGCACGCGCCATACGCCAAGCTGCTCGCCGCTCCAATCCGAATCGTCCAGCACCAAGCGCTCCACGGCCGCATCCGCAGCCGCCTCCTGCGCCTTGTCGTAGGGCAGAGCCTGGATTTGCTCCAGCCGGGGACGAAAGCGATCATTGAGTGGCCACAGCGCCTGCGCCGCTTGGTTGATCGTCATATGCACTGGCGGCATCGTGTCCAGCGGCTTGCCAAGCGTGCGCTCCACGATGATTTTTGAGAGATCGAATCGGGCCGGCGCGCGCGTGGCAGCGTTGCGGCGGTTGGTAATTTTGGCGCCTGCCCAAACCGCCAAGGCGATCGCCAAAACGATCAACAGCAGGGCGAGTAGGCCGTTCATCAGGGAGAGTAGGCCGTTCATCAGGGAGAGTAGGCCGTTCATTTTTTACGCCGCCTTCTTGCGGCCCTTTACTTGACCCGCCGCAGGCGCGAACGCGCTAAGGGTCGTTTTCACCCCGGCTTGCACTTGCGCCGGAGCGGCATGGAAGTTGTCCAACAGATCACGGTCCATACCCGGCAATAAAGCGACTTCAGCCACGGGCTGGCTGCGTTGGCCGGTGAGGATGTAGAGCACGTCAGCGCCGCCAGCCGCAATGGCTGCGAGGTACTGCGAGTCTGGATGGCGCTCGCCCTTCTCATAGAGCAACTGGGCTTGTTTGCGAACACCGCCGATCACGCCGAGCTGTTCCTGATTGAGCTCCAGGCGTTCGCGTTCTTCTCGCAGTCGGTCACCAATACCCATTTGCGTAACTCAAGAATTTGCAAGATACGCATTCGCGTACCATAATCGCCCTATCCAAAGCCCAAACAAACACCAAATATGTCACCAACACTCAACCCGCTGACGCCGGATCAAGTGAAGGCCAAGCTCCGCGCCCACGGTGTGACCTGCTCGGAGTGGGCGCGGCAAAACGGCTACGCCCCGCGCAAGGTCATCCGCCTGCTCAACGGCTACGAGAAGGGCCACTACGGCCAGTCTCACGAGATCGCCGTCAAGCTCGGCCTCAAGGCTACCCCGGCCCTGGCCGCATAGGTGCCGCCATGAGCAACTAGCATCCTACACCGGCCCGTAATGCGCCCGGCTTTCAGCCCGGCGTGCCTGTGCTTGGCGCCGGCGCGCGCTGCGTTGATGCGGCCCTGCGGATCACTCATTTGGGCTGGTATTGGTCGGTGGCTGACCTGCCCGGCGTCTATGTGGGCGATCTGGTGCAGGTGTGGCCTGTAGATGGCGCTCTATACGTGTCAGGCGGGAATGGATCGCGGCCAGGCATTTGGGCATCACGGCTTGTGCCTGTTCGCAGTCAGCTTGATACAGGCGTTGCGTATGGCATTCCAGTGAGTTCGGGCACTTCGACCACAGATCATGGGCCAACGCCTCAATGCTCATGCCATTGCCCCTGTGCTGGTCGCAGACCTCAAACGCCGCCAGCCGCCACGCCTGCGGCGCGCACGCGCAACCGCATGCCGGGCACAGCAGGCGCGGGACCTGCCGCCGGTTCCACTCCCATTGGGATGGCGGCAGAACCGGGACAACTGAGGTCGCCAGATTCCCGCACGCCAGGCATTGATACACAACAGCTTGCATCTTTGATTTCCAGTGTGGTTGCTCTGGCCGTATTGTTTGCCCGGCTTTGCGCCGCCGCCAGCCCCACGCCGGCTATTTGTTTGGAAGGCGCCCGGCCATGAGCGCGCGCCTGTCTCCAAGCCGCCGGGCGTTCTGGAAACGCTACCAGCCCACCAGCTGCCGCGACGCACTGGAAAAGATCAAAGAGCACGCCCGCGAGGCGCACAACCTCAGCGTGGAGCGCATCGCCGCCGAGATGGGCCTTAACGACCACTGGGCGCTTTACAAGTGGATTGACAACGGGCGCTTTCCGCTGGTGCTGATTCCGGTCTATCAGCACGTGTGCGGCATCAATCTGGTGACCCGCTGGCTGGTCACGCACGAGCGCCGCCTGCTGGTGGACATGCCCATCGGCAAGGCCGCCGCCGATGCCGACCTGGTGCAACTGGGCACCGGCTT
>Ga0123354_10011500_pt1 | contig 13684 bp, 13 predicted proteins | sample TergutLab28metaG_2_FD_97872 | JGI IMG/M metagenome (GOLD analysis project Ga0123354, IMG submission 97872) | Labiotermes labralis P4 segment gut microbial communities from Petit-Saut dam, French Guiana - Lab288 P4 | ecosystem: Host-associated > Arthropoda: Insects > Digestive system > Gut ... | reverse complement strand
TTGGGAGTGCAAATGTTTAAGACATCTATCTCGAGTTCAGAATTTAGCAGGTCGTCGATGGAATGAAAAAATGGTTCTTCCATGCCGGTTATGCCTAATTCTTCTTTGGATAATATATCACAAACGGCTACTAATTCGGCATCCCCGTTTCTTCGTATCATCTCTGCGTGGCGCTTTCCAATATGGCCTTGTCCTATTACTGCGAATTTGATTTTTTTATTCATAAAGCGAAATCTTTTATTTTTTTGCCATTAACATAACCTGCTTTATCAGGTAATAAAGAACTTTAGGTTTACAGGATGCAAATGCAGGAAACAATATCTTTTGTTTTTGCCGGCCGGCTAAACATAACACCATCCATCTCGCCCAAAGAAAAGCAATGAATGCCGGATGATTATATCGTTTCACATTTTTGTTGACCGATAATAATGTGGCAAACCAATCTTCCGAAGCTTTTAAATCTTTAACGTTGATTTCTTTTTTTATTTTGTTGCCGAAAGAATAAAGTGAGAAAGACAAGCAGTGAATCCTCAATTCTTCTTCAGTCGGGTGGAGGTTTAATTTGGCTAATTCTTTTCTGATAATCATTTTTTTGCTATCTTCCTGTATCGTTTGTTTTTCTTTCGAAATATTGGAGTTATGCCACCTGTATTGTAATAAATATTCAGGGAGATTAGCCATTTTAGTTTGGTCGTTCAACCGGCGCCACAACTCGTAATCTTCGGCATGCGGCACATTGTCATATAAATTTTGTTTTAAAACGGAAGCCCGGAAACAAACGGAAGGATGTACCAAAGGAATAGTAAATAACAAGGATATGGAGATAAATTCAGGAGTTGTTGGATTAATTATTTTTCCTGAAATATTATTTTGGCTGTCAATAACTTTTGCCCAAGTTCCGCAGACACCGGTATCCGGATGTTTTTCCATGAAACGAATTTGTTTTTCAAAACGTTGCGGCTCACAAATGTCGTCGGCATCCATGCGGATGATAAATTTTCCCGAACAAATTGAAATGCCTTTATTCAAGGTGGCAATCAGTTTCAGGTTTGTTTCGTTTTTTATATAGCGAATACGTTTATCTTCAAAAGAAAAAATAATTTCCTCTGTTTTGTCCGTTGAGCCATCATTGATAATAAGTAGTTCAAAATCTGTAAAGGTTTGATTAAGAACACTTTTTATCGCTTCTTCGATATATTTTTCGCCGTTGTAGACAGGCATCAAGACAGATATGAGAGGAAGGTCAGTCATAAATCTCTATTTTTGTGGAGTGTATTCTTCGTTTTTCTTTTGGAGGAATTTGCATATAGTTGGCATACAATTTTTTAAGATAAGAATCAGGATTTGCAGGCGCTGAAAATGTATGATTTTCAAAAGTGATTGGTTTAACGGGAATAAAATCTTTTTTATGTAATTGATATTTGTTTAAGGTAGGCATTCCATAACCATAAATCAGTAAGTTATTTGGTATCATAAAGTTAAATGTACGAACCAACCATACTAAGAAACAGGCAAAAGGATACATAAGCAAAGAAATGACATATTCCGGTTTTCCTCCCGAATAGTGCCGCAAACGCCGGAAAGAACGTCCATAAAAAAAATCAATAAAACTTTTCAATTCCCGTGTTCCGCGTTCTATTGGAAAAATGTCAATGAAAATGCCTTTTTCTTTTATCTTTTGACCTATTTCCATATCTTCAAAGTACGAATTTTTATCTCTTACTTTGGCAAATTTCAAGGGATAGTTTTTATCGGTAGTTTCATCTTGAAAAATCAAATGGCCGGGCAATTCTTTTTTCAGGATTTTACAGAGCCGCAAATAGTCTTTACGAAGTACAGCAATATCCAAATCATCATCCCAGGGAATAAAGCCGCCGTGTCGAACTGCTCCCAAACAAGTTCCGCCATCCAACCAATAAGTGATATTATGATGTTTGCAAATCTTATCTACTTCAATGAGAATATCTAACATCCGCATCTGGGCTTTGCGAAGCACAGTGTCTTCTCCATTATATTTTGAAAAATCTTCCTGCATGTAAATTACTTTTCGGCGACAATTGCATAAAAATGAGTATTCTCCCAACGGTTACATTCCGGCGGATAAATATCAAATACTTCTATATTTTTATAACCGGCATTTTTTATTATGTTAATTTCTTTATTAAGATAACGATAGTGAGAGAAATAATCTGTTTCTAATTCATTAGAATATCCGGAAACGATGACATCTTCTTTTACTCCAAATTGATTTTTTACAATTATTTTTCCATGTTCTTCTAATGCTAAAAGATACTTTTTATAGAGGGGTAAAACTTCTTCTTCTGAAAAGTAATGCATTATGCCGAAGCATGTCAGTAAATGATATTTATCTTTGGGTTCAAAATCTGAAAGGGTTTGATTGAAAATTTCAATATTGGGATTTTTCTGTATAAATTTCGTAAAATTTTCAAAAGGTTCAACAACAGTTATTTTACCTACTTTATCAGATATTTTGTTTATTGTTAATCCCGTACCGGTTCCCAAGTCCAAAATATATGTTTGTGAGTTAGCATAGCGCAATATAAATTCCGCATCATAATCTGTAAAATCGTTTGAAGGGTTAATTTTTACAGATGCACATGTAACATTTTGGTTTTCGGACATTTTTTTAAAAAAATCTAATGCTTCTTTCATTATTGTTATTATTATTTAGAAGATTTAATTGTTTTTACCAAGTAGCAATAATCTTTGATACATTAATATAATCATTATAAGTATCTATGTCGTATGCTCTTACTTTAAATCCTTTCATAGGCAGATAGGGTTCAAGCTGATTGAAAACGTGTCCTGATGAAAAGTTGAGTTTGCTCTTCTTTATGCAGGCAGGTCCCGTCCATTCGTAATCGCCATGTTCACGAACGAAGCCAATAACATTGCCTTGCTCATCGGTATTCACAAACCAGGCGTCTTCCGATTGTTTTTCAGCATAGCAAATAAATTCGCCCTCTTCTGCTAAAATTTTCTTTACATCATCGGGATGTACCAATAAATCCCCGTCCCATTCCACGACGTATTCATTTCCGTGCCTTGCGCCAAGATAAAAACTTGCGCCTGTTTTTGTTTCAAAGTAGCGATGATTGTACACAAAAATTACATCTTCGCGATAGCGTAATACTTCCTTTACTACATCATTTGCCTGATATCCTATTACAATACGTAAATCTTCAACTTCTTCGAACACTTCCAATTGCCGGGCAATAAGAGATTTTCCGTTGATGTTGATGAGCGCTTTGGTTTGACCAAGTCCTAACCGCGAGCCGATTCCGGCGCAACTTATAACAACTGATTTAGTTGACGGCATAATGCTTTTTCATTAAAAATTAAATAATCGGATATGGGTAAAAGGCTTACCGACGGGTGGTGTGTCATACCAACTGCAATGGCAATATCTGCCAGGCGCATTGCTTCCATATCATTGTTGCCATCGCCTACATACACAACTGTGTACCCGGTTTTTTGCAAGTTTTCGACCACCGTTTCTTTTCGTAAAATCGAATCAATTTTAACAACTTTGTTATTTTCAACAGTTGCTTCGGAGCAAAACGATTGACAGCCGATATGCTCAACGAGCTTATTTACCCAACAGCGTAAATTGCCTGTAACAATAATGCAATTTTCCTTGTGCTGCAATATAAAGTTATGCAGCACAGGATATAATTCTACTTTTTCCAAAAGAGATGAAATTTCAGAAACGGGCAATGCTCCCAATATATTTACCCGTCGGATAAAACTTTCTATAAAAGGGATATTTCCTTGAATAGTTTCTTGTGTTATTTCTGCTATTTCTTCCTGAATATTGAAATGTTTAGCTATCAACGGCAGCGTTTCTTCCGCCGTGATTGTGCCATCCAAATCAAACATAAATTTTATAGGTTTATCTATTATCATAATCTTATCCACTCTTTAGGGATTAAATCTTTTACGTTGTTGTTTTTTACTTCGTTTTTGAACCATTGTTGTGGAGCAATCACGATTTTTTGGTGATAATTATTCAACCATGCTCCCCACCAACTGAAACTGCTGTTTGCCATAATATTGTGTTTGCAAAGACTCATCAGGCGCATGTCGTTATAGCTTTCATCTCCTTTATTCCAATTGACATAAACAGCATTTTCCAAATACAATAACTCTTTTATATTTTCGGGTTCGTCTGAGAATACAAAGAATTCAGGCGATTTTATTTTTTCGCAAATATAGTGAATGGCATTTTCATAATATTCTTTTGAACAGGAAATATAATTATTTATCATATTTTGATTGGTTAGGTAATCTCCCCTGCGAATATGAATAGATACGGCATTGACATTTTTTATATCTTCGGCCAATTCTTTATTCTTACCCGAAAATTCTTTCTTGAAAATAAAAGAATCTTTTATAGTGGATTTATGTTCAAAAAAATATTCCTCCGATTGGAAATAACCGAACAATTTCGTATGGTCTTGCAGTGACAAAAAACGTGAATCAAAATTGTAAGTTTCTTTATCTGTAAAGAGCGAAAAACATTGGGCAAATTTTTTAAGTAATAATCCTTTCCATTTTGACGAAGTAATTTTTACGTTTTCATCAAGGCTGAACTCGTCTAATTCATAAGTACGAAAAGTCGTATTTTTGCTTCGAACATTCAGTAAAGATAAATCGAGAAGCAAACCGGTTCCTGTCCTTTCAGACAATGCTTTGCCTGCTGCATATTGGAACATTTGATTTCCTAAACCACCTGTAAGAAAGGCTGTTATCATTAAAACGGCTTTAATCCAAATTATTATGTAAAAAATCTTTCAATGATTGTAACGCAATTGCATTCAAGTCCCTAAATTTTTTCATTATCGCACCTCCATCCCATTTTCAAGTGCCAAGTTTAATCCGTCAAAAGAACGAGTGTAAGATTGGAAACCGTCTTTTATTGTATTTACAATAGAAATCGCTTTTACACTATTCTGCATATCTGAATTTTCACTTTGTTTCAATACATTAGTTAATGATTCCAGCATTTCCTCGCTATGTGTTGTAATAAACAATTGAATATTTGCAGTACGAGTTAGAGCAAAAAGTGTTTGCCACATTAGTTCTTGCGATTTCCAATGCAATCCATTCTCTATCTCGTCAATCAAGCAAATAAAATTTTGTTCGTTGTTAGCCGCAATTGTAGTCACAATATCCAGAAAATGACGAATACCATCTCCCATTAGTTGCAATGGCATTCTTTCCGCAATACCTTCTTTATCTATGTAAATACCATCCGGCAGTACATAAAGTCCTTTGATTTTGCTATCGAACTTATTCAATAAATCATTAACAATATATTCTTTTTTTGCCACAAATAGCGTTTTTAGATGTTCGGATAACCCTGTATTTATATTTGCCGGAGATAAAAATGTTGAAAGTATATCTTCCTTATAGTTAGAACTTAACATTTGTTTAATTCCTTCTTTGTCAAATCGTAAAGAAGTTTTAAATGTTTTGTTTTGTTCTTGAACTTTTTTAATAGTAAAGTCATAATTCAACCCCAATATTTCAGGCAAAGACACGGCTGACACCACAGACGAAGGGTTGTCATGCAACGAAGTGCCTATTTCTTTGCTAACAATATTTTTCTCAAAAATTGGCGATATTTCTATTTTTCGATTTGTATCCTGCGAAAAACTTCCAGTAATGAGAGGTTTATTATTAGTTTCAAGATTATGAAAAACATATTTCAACGAACTTTTTGCTGCATTCAGACCTCGCATAAGGTTTATATTCAATGCCAGCTGTGGATTAGAGATACCTGACAACAAAAAAATAGATTCTAAAACCGAAGTTTTACCACTATTATTTTCTCCAAGTAATACATTAATTTTGGAAAATCCGCTCATTTCTATATTATCGAAACCGCGAAAGTTTTGTATGTTTAATGATTTTAATTGTATCATAAATTCTTATGTATGAAATAATTTACGAAGTTACAATTTTTTGTTATTAACGACTTGATTTTACTGAAAATATTTTACGCAGACAAATTCCGCCCGCCTATAACAAGCACGAGGATTTCCCTGATTTTCTTTTTTGTATAAAAATAATATGCTTTGAAAGAATCTAATGGGCGAAAGACATTTTCTTTACATTCAGGAATGATATGACCTAATTTCGAGTTACTAAAGATTTTTTCTCTCCCCAATGTTCTTAATAAAGAGCGTTTATAAATGGATTGTTTTTTCTCTAATTCAAATTTTTTATAAAGATATAATTTCTCTTTGATTCTGACCTCCGGTTTTTCTAAACAGCTTCGAGTTATCTGAAAATCACTGATTCCTATGTTTACAAGCACGTTATTTGTATAGGCAAATTGATGATTCTGTTGGAGCGATCTGATATAAAAATCAGTATCGACGAGCCAAATTAATTGCGTGTCGAAAAGTAAATTTTTATTGTTTCTGAAAATAGATACGCTTGGCGCTCCTATAACATTCCCTAAAAATAGCGACTCGGGTTGTTCGCTTATTTTTTTACAAACAGCAGGCGTTATGGAATGAACTTTTTGATAAGATGCGCTTATATCACAACTGGCTGAAAATGCAATATCCGATTCCGGGTGGTCATTTAATAAATCAACATAAGTTCCTAAACTGAACGGAGTAGAAAACCAGTCATCATGATGAAGAATTTTAATGTATTCTCCTTTCGCTTTAAGAACACATTCATTCCAATTGGCAGGTGAACCTAATGTTTGGACATTTTTAAAATAACGGATTCTGTCATCTTGATACAGTTTTATCCTTTCTTGTATGATGTCATTGGGAGAGTCGTCGGTAACAACAACTTCAAAATCTTTGAAATTTTGTGCTAACACAGATTGGATACATCGCTCCAAAAGGTCAACATGCAAATAGGCAGGTATGCAAACACTCACTTTTGTCATTTGATAAATCTCCTTTTTTTAATAAATATTTCAAAAAAATCTTTCACGACTTTCGAATCGAGATAATATAGAATTCCCAAATATATGATGGCAAAAATGGTCACTCCTAAAATTAATTGTATAACTAAATTGGATACAAGATAGAAAAGGGAATAAACACATGCAAAAGCAAAAAGGGAAATGGCGCCATAAGGGAATAAATCGAGCAATAATTCTTTCATTTTATATTCAATATGTCGATTGGTTATAATGGTTGTAATGATGTATTTCAAAAAATAGGTAACAGCCACTCCTGCAACTAAGTATAAATAATTCAGTTGAAAAAAGAGAGATACAAAAATGACACAAACCATTAATATATTTTGATAGATAACTAAAGAAAGAATAGTTCCTGATTTTCCTTTGATTCGAAGCATATCGCCGTTAGAAGTATCTAAAGCAGAAAAAATACCACCCAAGCATAATAACTGTAATATCGGGTAAGCATCTAACCATCTTTCTCCTAACAACAAATGAATAAAAGGGCGGGCTAATAATATCATTCCGATAAATAATGGAAAGACTATGAAAGCTTTGATGCGAATAAATTTCCTGTATATTTTTTTTAACCGTATATCATCTTCAATGGTCGATAAAACAGGAAAAGGAACACTATGCGTGGTTCCGGTTAGAAATTCCACTACAGTGTTGTAAAGTTTGTAAGCTTGAGTATATAAACCGGATATGCCGAAAGAATATTGTTTGCTGATTACGTTTTGGGGAAGGTTTGCCATCGTCGAACATAATATGCTTCCACACATAAGTTTGAAACTGAAAGAAAAAAATTCTTTGAAAGTCGTTTTTGAAAAATTCCCTTGTGGTTTCCATTGGGTGAAAACCCACAAATTAAATGTTTTTATAAATGACAATATAACCATTTGGGCGGCTAATGCCCAAACGCCATAACCTAACCATGCTAAAACAATTGCGATTGAGTAGGATATAAAAATGGCAGAAACATTATTTTTGGTCAGAAATTTATAGTTAATTTCTTTGAGTAATCTTGCGTTTTGTACAACGCTGAAAGAATTGAACAAAAAGGATAAAAAAATAAATCTGGCTAAAGGAACTAAAATTGGCTTTTCATAAAATTGACCTATGTATGGAGCTAAAAAAAACAATAATAAATACAAGAAAATTCCAATTGAAATATTGGTGTAAAAGACGGTAATATAATCCGATTGGGAAATATTTTTTTTACGGATAATGGCAGAAGTAAATCCGCTTTCTTGTAAAATATTGGCTATACCCGTAAAAATGGCCAATGCTCCCATCAGTCCAAAGTTTTCCTTATCGACCATTCGGGCTAATGCAATCCCGGAAATCAATACAAAAAGTTGTTGGAATAACCTGTCAACAGCGCTCCATTTAAATCCTGCGACTGTCTTCTCTTTCAGCGATTTTTCATTCATCGTGCAAAAATACGATTTATTTCATACAGACAAATAATTAAAAACTCTATTTCATTATGTAACGAAAAAACAAGATGGAATTTGTTGAATTATTATAACTATTTATTAAAAAAACCTTATATTTGTGACGAAAGAACAAAAAGTTGACTTTATCAATATTTTCTCTTGTAATTTGATTAAAAATTTATAAAAATGAAAAAAGTAATATTATTATTAAGCTTAGGAATATTTCTTACCGTTTCGTGTGGGAAAAGAGAGCTGGAATCACAATTGGGTAGGAATAAAGAGCTGAAATCACAAGTTTCAAGTGTAAATTTCACACCATGTCGGCAAAGTGAATTGAGAAGCAGTGGAACTTCGAGCAAAGTAAATGTAGAATTTACCGGTAATGGTGTACAGATTACGTACAATCATTTTGAGGTTACATGCGATTTTACCACAGTAAATGTAACTCACACTCTTGTGAATGGAGTTTTGAACATTACACAGCAAGGTTTCCCCAATCAGGCAGATTGCCAATGTTATTCCGATGTATCTTATACAATAGACGGTATTATGAAAAACGAAGTAAATGTAATTTTTATCAATGGCAAACAAGTCTATTGCTATAATGATAATAAAAATGATGACGAAGCAGTTGCTAAGCGTAACGTTGATGCGCTGAATAAGTTTGTCCAAGACAATCAGTATTGGTTTATTCTTGGCTTTATCTTCAACGAGTATGCAAATAAGGATTTAATAATATCGTATAAACCGTACAATGATAATGAAGGTTCAACCCTGAGAGGCTTTGCCATCATTCGCAATGGCGTGGTGTACAATACAACTTTTAACATAGCCAGAGCCGGTGATAAAAGCAATGCAATACAGTGTATTTGGAATGGAAATTATGTCACAGTTGCCATAACCGGCGGTAACAATGATGAATCAACGGGGCTTTATGGTTTTCAGGTAAATAATGAGGATTTATCCCAATCTGCCGTAAAGTTGTGGCAAAATACGGATTCTGGGCTAAGTTGGTTAGGGATTTATCCATTCGGCGAAAAAATAAACAACAATTATTACTTTGCAGGAGAACGTAACTCCACCTACCGTTCATCTTATAGATGTAATATGGCTACAGGAGAGGCACTGTTTACAGATGCCGAATATATATATCGCACCTTCGTACCTGTCGTATATGCAAACGGAAACTACTATGGAGCTTGTTTCATAGGAGGCCCTGGTAATATGTTTTGTATTGCCAGCGCTACACAGTATTACAATAACGATATACATAATACGCAACAATTAAGTGCACAGAACATGACATCTTGGGTGCCAAGTTGTGCCTTTGATTTCAGCAAAAAGCGAGGTGTAATAACAGCAGTCGTTAATCAACTGTACTATCCCGTATCTTTATCTACTACAGAAATAGATACGTCTGTTCCCGGGCTTTCATCCAATTATGTATATAAATATAAAGATAAAAGTTACATGATACAAAATGATTTTAGGCTGCTTGCTGAAATAAACGATATTTCATATCTGTTTGATGATAAATATGTTGCACCGCCAAAATAAAAGTTAGATTTGTAATCGAATCTTGTTTTTATATTTTTTCCCTGATAATTCGCAAATTTCGTAGTAATATATTATTTTTGCCGCTAATAAATTGATTTTTCTGCGATGAATAAATTTAAGTCTCTTCTCAAAACAACTTTGCCTCATTTAGGCGTGATTCTTTTCTTCTTTATCTTAGTGTTTATCTATTTTTTCCCTGCTTTTGAAGGAAAAGTATTACCACAGGGCGATGCCATCAAATATGATGGAATGGCGCGGGAACTGGTGGAATATGGAAAACCTTCGCCATGGCTGGGTTCCATGTTTTCCGGAATGCCGTCTTATCAGGTAACCGGTTATTCGGCGGGATTTAATTTTATGGACAAAATCAAAGTCGGAATATCCAATTTGTTGCAGTTTAAAACTTCCGGGCCTATTTTTATTATGTTGATTTGTTCCTATATTTTGTTTTTGGTTATGGGGGCAGGTATTCCATTGGCCATTTTCGGAGCGATAGGTATGACATTTCCCTCGTATAATTTTATTGTGATTGAAGCCGGTCATATAGGCCAAATATGGGCTATGGCCTATTTGCCGTTGATATTGGCAGGTTTTATTGCCATCACTAAGAAGTGGTATCTCCCCGGTTTTTTACTGTTTGTATTTGGTTTATATTTGCAGGTGGCAATGAATCATTTCCAAATCACTTATTACTCTGCGATTTTCTTTTTTATTTTGTTTGTAGCTTTTGCTATATACTGCATACGTGCTAAAGATTTCAAACATTTAGGTATTTCTACCGGTATCTTTGCGTTGTCGTTAGTATTTGTTGTCGGGACAAATATTACCAATTTGTATGAGACGAATGAGTTAGCGAAAGAAAGTACGCGTGGAAAGTCTGAATTGACGCCCCTTAATAATGCTCAAACAGATGCTCCCGCGAAAGGTTTGGAAAAGGATTATGTTTTTGGATGGAGTTATGGGAAAGCTGAAACGCTAACTATGTTGATTCCTAATTTAATGGGAGGAATATCCCAACATTTCGGAGAAGATTCGAATACTTATAAGGTATTGGTTGGCAAAGTTCAATCGGGACAAATCGATGGAAATAACGCCGGACAATTATTCTCTTATGCAAGTGAATATTGGGGTTCAAAACCTTTTACTTCCGGCCCCATGTATTTTGGAGCTGTTGTTTGTTTGTTATTCCTTTTTGCATTTTTTATAGTTTCAGGAAATCAAAAATGGTGGTTGTTTGGAATAACCGTATTTTTTACGATGCTGGCTTGGGGAAAAAATCTTGCCTGGTTCAATGATTTTTTCTACTATCATTTCCCACTCTACAGCCGTTTTCGTACAGTAGAAATGACGTTGGTTATCCCTGGAATTATCTTTTCGGTTTTATCGGTTATGGCATTGAAAGAATTGTTTGCCGGAAAGGTTTTGAAAGAAAAGCTCAATAAAGCGCTGATTTATTCTGTAAGTATTGTTGGAGGTATTTGTCTGATTCTCTGGATAATGCCGGGAGCATTTTTTAGTTTTTTGTCGGCTCAGGAGTTGGGAAGCAACTTACCGGGATGGTTTACGGATGCTATGATTAGTGACCGAAAAGCTTTGCTTCAAGCGGATGCCCTCCGTTCCCTGATATTTATTTTGCTTGCTGCAGCCTTGCTATATATATATATTGCACACACTAAAGCAACAGATAAGAAAAAAACAGAAATATGGGAAGGAAGAATATGGGTACTTGCTTGTATACTGGCGTTTCCTTGGTCAGTTCTGTTTATGTTTTTTAAGAAAAAAATAGGAATAGGTGTATGGATTATTATTGGCCTGATTGTTTTGAGTTTGTTTGATTTATGGCAGGTAAATAAGCGTTACATCAATCAGGATAGTTTTGTATCACCCAAGAAGCTCAAAGAACAAACATTCAAGAAATCTGTCGCCGACGAAGCTATTTTGGCCGACAAAGCGCTTTCTTTCCGGGTATTGAATTTGAATAATACGTTCTTAGAAACCAACACTTCTTATTTTCATAAATCTATCGGAGGTTATCATGCCGCCAAATTAAGTCGTTATCAGGATTTAATCGACAGACGATTGAGCGGTGAAATTAACTCAATAATCAACACGTTAAAGAATAATCCCACTCAGGAAAGCATATTGGAAACGCTGAAGAAATGCACTTCTTTGAATATGTTGAATACAAAGTATATTATTTATAATCCTTCACAGCCTCCCATTTATAATCCATTTAATTATGGAAATGCTTGGTTTGTAGATTCTTATCGTTTTGTAAATAACCCCGATGAAGAAATGGAGGCATTGAATACTATGATGCCTTCAACAGAAGCCGTGTTGGATAAAAGGTTTGAATCCAATCTGAATGGTTTGCAAATGGTTCCTGATTCTACGGCTAAAATCGAAATGACTAAATATGCTCCCGACAAGCTCGAATACCGGTCTTCTTCTCAAAAAGACGGGTTGGTCGTATTTTCAGAAATCTATTATCCTCATGGGTGGAAAGCTACTATCGATGGAAAACAAGTTCCGATTAGCCGCGCCAATTGGACGCTTCGCGCCTTTGTTGTTCCGGCAGGAGAACATACCATAGGTATGGTGTTCGACAATGATAATATCAGAATAACCGGTATAATTACTACCATTATGTCTGCTATTTTGGTATTGTTATTATTGGGTTCTATTATCTATTTGCTGTTTATTAAAAAGGATTATCAATCTTCCCGCCCATAAGCCCACTTTCATGTGAATTTACAAAATCTTTCTCAAAAGATGCAGCAAAGAGGAAAATTGGGTAAATAGTTGCTGAAAGTTTGGATAATGTTAGTAAATATACTATCTTTGTGATGTCAAACAATAACACATAATATAAATGAAACGCTACAAAGTAAAAGAAGTAATCAAGTTATTGGAACAAGACGGATGGTATTTAAGCTACATAAGCGGCGACCACCGACAATTCAAAAATAGGATTAAAAAAGGGAAAGTAACCGTAAACGGTAAATTAAGCGTTACATTAAGTCAAGAATTATTAAACAGTATTTGGAAACAGGCAGGATGGAAATAACCACCTCGCATAAAAATAAAACATCATGGAAAAAATAAAAGTATTGGTTGGATGGTGCAATAAAAATTATTCGGCTGCTACTGACGATTACGACCATTTGAACGGAATTGTAATTGCTACAGGAACTACATTTGATGGATTACAAAAAGAATTTGAATCTGCATTAAAATTTCACATTGAAGGCTGTTTAGCCGATGGGGATTCTCTTCCTGAGTGGTTAAGGCGTGGTAATTATGAAATAGAATATGAATTGGCTACATCTGCTCTGCTGCATCGTTTAGATGGTATTCTTACTCGGTCGGCAATCGCCCGCGTATCCGGCATAAATGAAAGACAAATCGGTCATTACGCTTTAGGCATCCGTAACCCTCGCCCGGAAAAACGCAAACAGATTATTGATGGCATTCATCAAATAAGCCGAGAATTGGCATCGGTTGTGTAGGCCAATTTTTTCATAAATTTGCAATAAAGTACTTGAAACATTCAAAACATATCTTTTTAACTACAATACATGAATTATCCATTTAGATTTTCTGTCATTTTCTGCACCTATAACCGGGAGAAATATATTTACAAAGCAATGGAAAGCATTGCTTTGCAGGATTACCCGCGTGATAAATATGAAATTGTCCTGATAAACAATAATTCGACAGATGCGACAGAAGAGTT
>Ga0123354_10011499_pt1 | contig 13685 bp, 11 predicted proteins | sample TergutLab28metaG_2_FD_97872 | JGI IMG/M metagenome (GOLD analysis project Ga0123354, IMG submission 97872) | Labiotermes labralis P4 segment gut microbial communities from Petit-Saut dam, French Guiana - Lab288 P4 | ecosystem: Host-associated > Arthropoda: Insects > Digestive system > Gut ... | reverse complement strand
GACCCCGTTGGTGACCTTCCCGCGGCGTTTTTCCTTCAAAATGTCCTTCAATTGCACCAGCAGAGATGAGTAATACTCCACGTTGATAGTTTGGCCCTTTGGAAGATAATCAATGAGGACGATGCCATTTTGATCCCAAAAAATCGAGGCGAGAACATTTCCAGCGGATTTTTGCACTCAGAATTTTTTGGGGCAGGGTGAGTCACTATGCCACCACTCCATTTATTGCTGCTTTGTCTCTGGATCATAGTGATATAACCAGGTTTCGTCCATGGTCACCAATCGCGACAGGAAATCATTTGGATTGCGCCGAAAAAATTCCAAAACTTGCTCAGACGACTGGCACCGTTGACGTTTTTGAGCCGCATTCAGGCATTTCAGGACCCACTTCGCAGAGAGCTTCCACATGTCCAAATCTTTATGAATGATGGACCCAACCCGCTCATGTGAGTTGCTCAGCTATTGATTTAGCCGAAATCCGGCAGTCTTCAAAGATTAGCTCGTGAATTTGATCAATAATCTCCGGGGTGGTCAATGTTTTGGGTTGTCTAGGACAAGGCACATCACAGACAAAAAAAATCACCACGTTTAAACTGGGCCACCCATTTTTTGACGGTGGCATACGACGGTGCATGTTCCCCTAATGTTTCTGTCAGAATTGTGTTAATTTCCTTCGGCGCTTTGCCTTGAAGGAAAAAAAAAAACTTGATGACAGCTCACGACTCCATGTTGTTGAAATCGCGCGCATCACCTGACATCCTTCCTTTCAGCCTCTGTAACAAGAAAAGACTTGCAATTTGGCATGTGAACAGACCCCTCTTTCCAACGACACTATCAATTCTGTCCTACGACATCGGGAAGTAGGTCGGGCTAAGGACTTATCAGCACTCCCTCATAGCATTTAGTCCTTAAGGCTGTTTTATGGTGTTTAATACGCAGCAGAGGCTGAAATTTCTCTCTTCACCATTGCATCCAGATAGGTTCTGATGTCCATCCAACCTGCTACCCAGTTACAATCAGTTACTCTTTCTCTGGGGTAAAATTGCGGGGCATGAAGCTGATCACTCAGCTCCATCCAGTATTAAGTTTAAGAATGTATGGAGTTAATATGTTAGTCAGACACAGACACAACTGTACCCTAACCTCCAAGACTGCTTGATGCTTATCTCTGTGATAATAAAGATGTCCACTATTTTTCTTCCCCCCTTTTTGTGCTTCCCCAGATTATCTGCAGGAACTGAGGCTAGGTCTTTATAACAGACAGTGACTGCGTGGCATAAAGGAATGTCAGCATACACTCAAATCAAGACACAACATTAGCTGTCAGTAGAAGGTCAGCTGAGAGGTCATTAAATCGCTCTTCCTCTGGATGACATAATTGCTGCCCACTTGAGCTCGTTAAAGATGCATCACATTCTTCACTCCTGTCTCACCATGAGACTAAGTTACACTAGCCTGGATGGGGGCTGATGGTGTGGCTACAGTAGCGGTATGAATGTGATACTGGTGACTGCATTAGTAGTAGTAGTAGTAGTAGTAGTACTAGTAGTAGTAGTAGTAGTAGTTGTAGTTATTGTTTTTGTTATATGAAGGGAATAGTAAGCTGGTTGCACCTGTGCCTAATCAAGCACCAAGGCATAAAATGCATAGGGGGAGTGGAGGTACATTTCCATGAATACTTAACTTCGATACTAAAAGGTGGTTACTTTCAAGCCCCAGCTGCTTTAATGGCAGTATTCATTTGAAAGCAAGTTATGGGTCCTAGAACTAGTCTGGACATGGAGGTGAAGAGAACACCTTAACCTGTAACAGGAACCAAACCCTGTTCAACAGGCTTTTATCCTATATTTGCATCAGAAGAGTGGTGGGAATTTAAATTGCTAACCTGCTCTGCCATCTTACCTACACTGATACTTATGATCCATTAACACCAACAACAAAATAAGAATGCAAACTGACAGAAAGCAAGAACACAAATGGTATAAGTGAGAGTGGGATGTGGAACACAGGAGGTGGCTACTAGGCAGATGGGTAAGAGAAAATCTGTGTTCAATCTTTGGCTGTCCCACCCATTATACAGACTGAGGTACCACGGCTTCCAATATCCTACAATCTAGAATGATGACAAAATATTACCTCCTTATGTATTCATACAGTGTAGAATAAACACAGTCTTATAGTGTAATCTGTACTAGGTCATTGTGATTCAACGTGGACAGTGGTACTACACTTGGCCAGTGTTTGAGAGAGCATGTGTGAAGACACTGCAGCTATGAAGTGGCAGGTAAACTAGAATGAGCATAATGAATTATGACAAACAGACATTTGAGCAAACCTTACATTTTGTCAATTGTAAGGGATTCTGGCAATGGTATAATACAGTTAGAATTACTGGGTTTTTACATTTTGCACATTACATAATGGACAGAAGAGTTTACATTGTGTTTGACATTATACATGCTCAAGAAAATTTAGTGAGCTGACTTAGGTTGTCCAGTGATAGAGATTAACTCTTTCTACTGGACTCAACTTAGTAGGTGTCTTCCTAAGTTCCCATTTTTTGACAGAATGAGAATTGGTTTTCAAATATCACATTCTGTTTTGAATATTAGACAATAAAAAAGAATAGAAAGCCAGTAATAATAAGCCCAGATTTTGTTATAGTCAGGACATATGAAGAAAGCCTACATTTATCTTACTACAAGATGAACTTGATCTGAAACATTCCTTCAAGCATAAAGATCATGGACATCCAGGATTTCATGCTGCATGATTTTGTAGTAGGTACCAACATATTGGTAGAAGAGAGTAAGATCTTCCACCCTGAAAATGGAGACGTCAGATTCCTCCAAGCTGTTGTTACATATGTACCAGGCCACACAGTGTCACATCCCAAAGACAAAAGACTTCATAGTTGCCAATATTAGAACCTCATATCTTATTTTTTTAATGTCATATACACTGAAATAATATCTAAAGCACATAATGGTATATTCCAGCACAGAAATATGTTTTAAAAATCAGTTCTATTTTGTTTTGTCTGTCTCATAGACCATGAGTCATTGCAGGTACAGATCTGTCTTCGCAAAGCCCATAAAACTCCAGGCATTACACAACATAATCAGATGAAGCCGACCCTTGTATTTCATTACGTATTCACTGCAACAATTTCCTTGTAGAATCAACATTACACAGGAAACTGCTGCCTCCACACTGCTCCTGAATGTGGAGGCAGCTTATTTGTACTCACCTACATGGTGTCTTGACTGAGAAGACTACCTTTTGTACACATATTTGTGTTTATATTGCAGGCAGGTGTTGTGGTGCTGTGTGGTGCAAGTAGTCTAGCAACCAGGCTTGCACATGTTTACAGCAAGCAACAGCTGACAATTGTGTCTTACCAGCTCACAGCATTACAAGCCTGGACAGGTACGTTCCAACATTCAGAAGGTGTGCTGTCTAATGTGTGTTAAGTGACAAAAACCAATAAAATATGATTACACTTGCAGAGGTTCCTACATTATTAGGGTGCCTTCTGTCATGGCTTCCACTACGTTACCTGGGTCGCCGAGCTACTCTGCAGTTCGTGGTGGCACCATTGCTTACTGCTGGATGCTGCCTTCTGTTGGCATACCACTATATAGCCAGGGCAGTTTCTCCTATTCTGCTCCTAGGAGTCGCCTTCCAGGGGGCTGCTTTTGGAGTTGGCTTCTCTGCTGTACCAATCTACCTCTTGGAGGCATTGTGTAAGCCTGTCAATGTTAAAACTTGTATAACGTTTCTCTTTGAGGGCAGTGTAAGAGGGACTTTACTTCCTAACCCTGTAACCAGCAATGTGGTTGGTACAAGATAAAGTCCCCAACCGAAAGACCAAAGATGATTATGCACTGCCTGGTAGAAATCATCACACACCTCAAACAACTGTGATAGAAGATGGTAGAAATGTGATGCTGTGTTTACCATTATATTCATCTATAATATTATTAAGTTTCTCAATTAATACAGAGCTCTAGCCATATGCATGACAAGACACCAGTAAGGAGTATAAGAATATATGTATGAAATAACTATGGATGAACAGATATTGCTAAGTGATTATAGTGAAGTCACAGAAATTATTACCATGGTTGGTTGAGGTGATGATGGTACTCAAGTCTCCTCTTGTTCTGTCCATTGTTAATCCCGCTTTGGCTTCTTCTGGCCTATGCAAACCAGCCTAAGCATTTGTTGCAGTGGAGATTATCATGTGGTTATCACTCCAACATTCCTGTGGATGCAAGAAAATATATGGAGGCATAATAAAAGTGAAGCATTACAGTCCGAAGAAGAAGTTTAGGGTTTTGATGAATGTGATTCTTTCCAAGGCTTCTGCCAAGCAGACGTTATTAAGCAGTGGAGTAAAATTTTTATTGTTGACAGCAAATATTACATAAAAGACACATGTAGCCAGTATATCTGATTTTTGTGATACACTGATAAAAATTAAGTTATCATAAATACCATACACCTCCACCTCCAGCTACTAGTTCTAAAATGTACAGATCTAATATCTCTTTAAAGCACGGTGGCTACTACATGTACCATCAGGTATAACAATAAAAGCTCTGCATTATGCTCTCAAGCATATTTGCATGTATATGTCTCACAATGAAGACAAAATATTTCCCAAAACTGCGCTAACTACCTGGTCTCTGTACCTGAGATGCAGTGCATTCTGTGACGGAAGAACTATGTTTTAAGTATAACTTATATATAAATTCCAGGCTTAAAACCGCTAGACAAATGGAATAACAAGCCCTTTCCTTACACCAATGTTTTGAAGTTCCAGGTTGGCCCTGGGACACCAGTCTACATACCAAACCTGCTCTAGCCCTTATCATGACCACTGAGCTGTCCGCTGCCATAGGAAACCTGCTGGCACACATATTCCCCATCTCACCTAACACTCAGTACTTGCATCTCATCCCAGCCACCATCATAACGGCATCTGCACTTGGTTTGTGTCTCACAACTGAATCTCCACGATGGCTACTACTTTTTGGGCACCGAATTGAACAGACAAAGGCCTCACTTCACCTTTTCCTGGGATCCAGTAACCCAAACCATAACATCTGTCAGGCAATGCAAAGGTTTCAGAAGGAAGAGGAACAGTTCTGTGCCACAAGGGCAAACATCATAGTTGTGAGAACATACCTGCGTTCATTAACACTAGCAGCATGTTTACTGAGCTTGCCATGTGTAAGTGGTATGTATGTGTACGACTTTTACTCAAAGTGGGTGGTGAAGTTTGCAGGTGTCATTTTTAATGACACGACTGTCACTTTGTCTGTGTTAAGTGCTTCTATTCGAGTTGCTGCAGTAGGCTTTGCAGCTGCCATGTTCTGTGTGACAGATGGTACTAAATCCCAGTGTGTGTCCCTCATCAGCTCAACAGGAATGATATCTATAGCACTTTGCTCCACTGGAATGCTCCTCTTCAGCCTGGAGCAAGGTGAAAACTGGATATGGGAAGTGCCATGGTTGCCATTAGCAATACACCTCTTATTTCATACTGTGTTTTGGTTTGGAGTTGGGTCCCAAACTTTCATCACTGCCTTCCAATTCACTCCATCGCCTCTCCGCCCTTCAGTCTTCAGCCTTGCAGGGGGGCTCCATTGGTTACTAGAAATGACATTCAATAAATTCCTACTTTTTATGATAGAGACAATCCACCCATTTGGAACATTCTGGTTCTACGCTGGAATGTCAGCCACTGGACTGATTCTAATTGTGTTTTTGGTGGTTCCAGAGATCAGTAGGAAGGAAATCATAAGAGACGTGACATGTGGTGCAGTCACAGATGTACTGCAAACACCAACAGACAATACACAGCCAGGGAGGCCAACATGATGCATGCTGCCATGAATATTAATTGCTATCTAACAAGGCACAGTGGTAACTGCATTAAGAACAATAAGACATATGGGTGTAGGGAGGCATAGGTCTACAAATTTTTAGGTGCAAATTAGTGTTGAACATTATATCCTGCCCAGTTTAGCCTTTGGGAAAAGCATCCCAGTGCCTACTGGACAGGAGGCTGGGTGGATTACAGAGCTGGTCCAAATGTTGCAGTGGAAAGTTTCCAACCCTGTAGGAAATGGAATCGTGGTTCCCTAGCTCATGGCCTAAACATTACAATCCAGGCATGTTTACAGAAATTGGAAGAAGCACAAAATAAACATACATGTGATAATCAAGCAGATCTGATACCCACTGTGGACTACATAATTCTTTTTGCAGTTTGTTTTATGACACAATCAGTTACCAGGTATCACTATGTAGTGTAAAAAATGTCTGGTGTAATATATTGCAAAGGACTGAGAAGGTGGCAGTCATGGTCTACTTGGCTATGACACTGACAAAAACCATGAAAAATCTGTCAGGGTAACTGATGCCCCAGCTAAAATATTCGAGGTGTTATTTGGATCAAATGAAATGAGAATATAACTATGTACAGAGAAGTGGAAATGGACCCAGTTGATTTCAAGGTACTACATGGCCAAGTGAGCTATTACCACAGGACTCACTTGTGTGTATTGCAACAATTGTAGTTTACCCATTAACATGATCCAAACTTTTAATTTATATGTATCATACACAAACTCTATAAATCAGAAATGTCAGTTCTTCTGTTCAATAGATGCAACCAGTATGTTTCTCTGAAATGCTGTTATCCTTCAAACTAAAAGATCCCTTTCTTAATAATCACTGCTATGAAAACCCCAACTTCTCTTTGTAGATGTTGTATTAGGTAAATGAAGGAAGACAGGAAAACTAGATGTCAACATAATTTGGGTTGATAAACTCTTGAAAAGAGGGTATCTTGAAGAGCTAACATTCAGATGATTGTTTAATACAGTATTAATATCAATTAAGGAAATGATGGAAACTGAATTCAGGTGGGATGTAAAATTGTTAGAGCTCTCAGTATCAAGACTGTGGTCTTCTGGGATGGGACACTGTGCAGCCTTTTAGGTGGACAGCAATATTTTGGAGGCACCTGCTGGTTTTGTTTTCATAGTACCTTCTTCTGCTCTGGAGATTCCTCAAGAAAATCAGTACCTGTCTACTGAAATACACAGCGTCCAATCTTTTGGTTTCAGATGGCTCACAATACAGCACACTGGTAATGACATATTAGTTTCAATAAAATCCATATTCACCTTTCCATTTGATGGCGATACATAACACTATGGATTTTGAAATCTGGTAGACTATATTCTAAGCTACAAAATTTGTTACAAACTCTTCATGGCATGAAGGCCTGAGCCTGTCTGGCAGTTTTCAGGTACTGGCAGTCTTTTATGTTATATAGTCTGCCAATAGAAAAAGGGGGACAACACATTAATGTTCTAAGACAATTTTAATCATACTCCACCAGTTGGCATTATTGGATGTATAATTGAAAACAAAGCTGTTCTCACTTAAGAACGAAACCTTTGTAATTGGGATCAACACAATTTTAACAGCAGCTGGGACAGTGTAAACATTACAGTAACTAGGCTATGGGCTGGATGATCTGGTATTTGAATCCCTGCAAGGGCAAGACATTTATTTCTCCAAAAACATCCAGACCAAGACTGGGACCCACCCAGCCTGTTATTCAATAGGTACCAGGGTTACTTCCAGGAGGTAAAGCAGCCAGGGAGTGCAGCTTCCTACTCACCTACATCTAGTGCTGAAGTTCAGGATGAGTGGAGCCATACCTCTGTTGCCCCTTTGTGCTATCATTTCGTGGACAGGGACAACTATACTTTATCTTTACACAATTTAAACATGTTTTATAATCATATTCATAGCATTCAAACATCTAAAATTGTGTGTTTCAAATTTACCATCAACAATGTTTGCTGAACATATCTTAATGCAGCTGAATTAAATTAGAATGGCTTTACAACTATAAACTTATCATATAACCCTGTCTCTCCTTAAAAAAATTAACATACACAGTATCAAGGTGAAGAGTACTGTCTTCTGGTATCGTCATCTGGCTGTGTGTTAGATGTGTATATGATTTGCAGGAACCTGTATCTATCAAGATGATGGAGGCAGCAAGTTCGTCTGAAACGCTAATACACATTGATCGCACTACACATGTCTGTTACTCTGAAAACAGGAATCTTAACAGTCATGATCAAGAGAACCTCAAATCTGACCTGTATAAAAACAAAGTATTTATTTATGTTATAGTTGATGCTGCTATATGTAATTGAATAATATGATGATTAATGAACAAAGAATTGGAAAGGAAGTGGAATGGTGGTTATAATATAATATTAGGAACTACCCTGCTTTCTATTTGGAGGAACTGCAGCAAACCACAAAAAAAAAAGTCGATCAGGATGATGCTAAGTCAAGATATGAATGGAAGAAGGACCTCACCAATATGAAGCATGAGAGCTGCTCATATGCAGTGCCTGTGTGTACAAAGACACAGCAGTGTTATGCACCTGCAATTTATCATAATGACATATAGCAACTGTGGGGATCACCATTATCTCAGAAGCCAGGATTTCATGCTACACAGTCAGAGTTTAACTTGCAGGTACTGTATTTGTAGAGAAAACATGTGAAGTTAGGTCTGATGGACCATGCACACATATGATCAGAACACTGCCACATACAATCAAGAGAGGTTATTTTAAAGCAACTATACCCTAACTTGAATTAGTCCCATCATATGATGGGACAAAATAATCCCCACACATTAATCCATGGTGTCTTAATATACTTAAATAATTATGTATTGATTTACCCACTCACTATGATTGCCACAGATAATACTGCAATCGATCAGTTTGTATATATTACGGCATGTAAACGATCCTACAAAACACAGTTTCACTCTGTATTCATATTCTACATTTGAAAGGTTCAGCAACGTACGATGCTACAATGCCAACTGCAACAAACTACTACACAATGATAGGTATCCATGGCACCTGGTATATCAAAGAAAAAGTCTGGTATGACATACTTAAACATGAGGGGAAGATAGCAGTAAAATCTTTCAGGTTTATTCCATACCTAAAAGGAATCATTTACATTGCCACATTATAGTTTCCTCAGTATAACACATACATTTTTATGACTACTTCAAAATTATGATATAATATGATGGTTGAGTGAATGTCAGCAAAAGACATCATAGTGTAATCAGAATGAACAGTGTCTAGTGTGTCTGTATGTCAATGTTGCATTTACAGAGTAAAACTGAAATTGTACACCCTTAAGATTTTCTAGTTACAATTGGCAGCCACCATCTGCCAAGTTGCTTTAGGCATCAACTACATTCTACACCATCTCTGTATTAATGATGTAGAATTCTCAAGACTCAGAATACATCAAGCCTTTATTTCATGCCCTAGTTGTGTTCTTGAAAATGTGGGCATAAATCAGAAATGATATACCCATACTAATAATGAAATAGGTAGGGGTTAGCATAACCAAATGCAGCCAGCCAAAGTGCATTACCTGAAATGAGAGGGTGTAAACAGGTGGTATATGGCAAGAGATGTTACGACAAAAAGGTTTTACTACAGGGATGAAAAACAAGGGCTACATATACTGTGTTAGAGCCACTGAATGTAATAAAGTCAGTAATGTGTTCAGGACAAATACTGGTTGTATTTTCTGAAGCTACAAGCATAAACATATGGAGGAGAGAGATTCTGACATGGTACAAACAGATAACATATAGAATACAGCATGGCTTTCTAGCTAGCATGCTGCCAAACAGTTTTACTTCAACATATTTCTTGCTGGTACAATGGTAGTTGAATAGCACCCCCAAACAAGATCCCACGGCTGCAACAATTTCCGTATGTCCTTGTACTTTTGCTGTATGGAGGCACCTAGCTTTTTCCCAACAGCACTGAGACACAGTGACAGTATTAAATACAACTCTGGCTCTCTGTCTATAATGGTTAATTTAATTACTGTGTTTCCTATAAATAATGGATTTCAGAAATGGTGCAAATTTCACTCCCAGTGCACAATCCATACATCCAACATCTTGATATTACCAATTACAGAAAATAAAAAGTAATGAAACATAAAGGCACAGACAAACACACGGACATAATCTCTCCGATATACATTGTTTTATGCACCACATGTGAAGAATGCATAATAATATACATTTTTATCAGAAATAGTACTAACTGAACGGTTAACTGCGGAGTGACACCAGTGACCGACATTAGTAGATGCATAACACAGGACACTTTACACAGGTATTGGAAGGTCCTTGGCCACCATTACAAGAATATGATCAGTACTAAGACGCCAATTGCAAATGTCCTTTGAAACTCTGCACCACTGTTCACCATGGTGGGGCTCAGCTGCAACACACCGTTTCTTTACCTCCTCTTGCTGCTCTTCAGAACCATTTAGCAGCTCAAACTTGTAGAAATATGCCCATGCATCTCCCAAATCTGGCTCAATTTTCACTGTTCGGTTGAACCACTCTCTGCACTTTTGTATTTTTCTCTCACACCAGAATAATTTAGAGACAGCCAAAAGGACATGTGGGTCATGCTCACACTTTTTCAAAGCATCCACACTTTTTGTCTTGCGCTGCGGTCTTAACTCGAGGAATATTGCCTCTGCCCACAAGATCCCCGCATTGGGACACTCTTGGAGAGCCTTTGCCATCAGAGTGTTGGCTATGTCCCGCAGCCCAGCACGGAATTCAACTCTTATGGCCTCCAGCCACAGTTGTGCACATTTTGGATTTCGCAGCCGTCCTTTCTCAAGAACTGACCGTGCCTTGGTCAGCATTCCCCTTCGCTCTTCCAGGGATGCCAACAGTTTCCAGATAGGCACAGAGGTGGGGCACTTCTTGATGCCATAACTGTAGGTCTCCCATGCCTTGTCAATGTTTCCCTGCTGTTCTTCTATCTGCCCCTTCATAAGCCACAACTTGGCAAATTCAGGAAACACCTTAATAGCTTCTTCCAGGAGCCTCAGTGCCTGTTCCAGATTGTCCAGGGCCCATTCTAATTTTGCAGATTTCATCATAACCCTTGGTGTTGGCGCAGAAGCACGAGCTTTGGCAAGCAGACGACGTGCCCGTTCATACTCTGAATTCTCAGACTCCAACTTGACAGCAGCAAGCCAGATTTCCTCAGAATTAGGGTTGGCCTGGAAAGCAAGAGACAAGATGCCACGTGCAGCAGGCACATCACCAGCCATCCACTTGGACTTGGCCCCCATGAGCCACAGCACCTCAGACTTGGGACAGTGGGCCACTGCACGCTGCAGCAATGATTCAAGTGACTCTCGTGTGCCATGATTCTTCTCAAAGTAAGCTGCTCTCAACCAGATGGACTTCTTGCTGGGGAATGTGGCCAATGCATGGGCATACACAGCCCGTGCACATTCATATGCTCCCTGGGACGCACATGCCTCAGCATCCTCCATCCAAGTATGTTTCCTGTCCTCCTCCTCCACACCCTGTCCTATAATGGCTCGGACTAGAACTTGGCAGCAGTGTACAGAACCAGACTTCTCTGCCTCAATTGCCTCTTTGAACCAATGCTCACGATTGATCTCCACACCATTAGAAGTCAGAGATGTTATGGCCCTCTCAATAATTTTGTCCACCATATGATTATTACCATTTGCCTCCTCCAGTTTTGCTGCTGTGGTCCAAATCTGGCGATCTGTAGGAATGTTTTCCCGGGCTTTATTGAGAACCTTTCGGGCATTTTCATATGTCTCAAGCCTTGCAAGAGCCAACCACAGATCCACACTGGTCGGACAACATTCTACTGCTCTGCTGAGAAGAATCCTGGCATCTTCTGGATCTTCCAGCTCTACAGCTGCCTTCCAGAGTCTCACAGAGTTGGGAATATGTTCCAATGCCTTGCGATACACACGGCGCTTTGCTTTTGTTTCCTGCTCCAGGTCTGCAGCCTTGATCCAGATGCGGACAGACGTTGGGATGTGTCGTACAGCTTGGGCAATCACAGCTCGCGCTGTATCAGGGGGCTGTAACCTAGCTGCCTCCAACCAAAGGTCCTCAGACTTTGGATTCACTTCACAACCTTTCATAATAAGGTTTCTGGCAGCCTGTACCTTCCCAGTAACCTCCTCTAATCTGGCAGAGGCAATCCAAGCAGGTGGATGATTTGGATTTGTTTCTCGAACAGACTTAAGAAGTAAACGGGCCTTTTTAATGTCATTAATGTCCCCTCCATATGTAGGAATCATACTCTGGAGATCTGTCAAGTAACCTTTGGGATCAACAACTGTCTGACCTTCAACAGAGTCAGACACTTGACTCAGTTTAACGTTCATTAATGTGTTACGTGCCTGTCCAATCTTACACAAATCCAGATCTCCAGTAGGTGTAAGCATACCTGTGGCTGTTCCTGATGGGAAGGCACTAGCAAGCCCACTTGACGGATCAATGGTGGTAGTAGTCTCGCCGCCTAGATTGCGAGCAAGGACAGAATCCGGCAAAGGAGTGAACTTTTCAGCACGGGCATTTCGCACTTTACGATTTCTTGCATCACCCACCTCGGGAACGTTACGCCACTCATCTTCTGTCACAGTCACCAAACCTCGCTTCAAGTCACTAAACTGTTGCTGGATTTTAGGGCGTTCCTGTCGATATCTTTCCAATTCTTCTTTCAGTCTCTTTTCTCTATATTCTTTCCTTTTCTCATCCATTCGTTTATCGATGGCTTCATAAATAGCATCTGCTTCTTCATCGTCCTTGTCGTATGGATCCTTACTGAACAAAGACCCACCATAACCTGAAAACTCATCGTAGTTTGAGTCATTGAGATCTTCGTCATCATCTTCTTCCTCTTCTTTCTGGTGGCCTTTCTTACGTTTGCTTGGTGGTGCATGTCTATCGTCGGATACGTCGTTGGCGTCTCTAGCTGGACCAATATCTGACCTAGTTGTGAAGCCTGTTGCACCTCTTCCTACCCCAGCTACATAACCTAATGGAGCTGGAACCCCCATAAAATGTTTCTTATTCCTGTTAACCAACGCTGCGGGCGGTACGGCCATATTCGTAATAACTTTATAATATACCTTCTACACAGCGAATATCGAAGACAAACTGGAACCGACTTTTATGTACGAAAATCACACGAACAACACAAACTTCCACCTTCGAGCAAAATTATAGTACAACTTTCTGCCGCTCCACACACAGCGCTGCAATTTCCAAGTCTCCAGCACAGATAACAGAAGTAGGCATTTCCAAGTAAACAAATCGCGGAAATATCGTTACAATTCGACCAAACGCCATGGCATGAGTTTTGGTGATGACAGCATGCCGCCCCCGACATCTGGTGACGACCTTTAGAACTATGTAACAGAATGTCGGTAAAATAGACTCCCACTACCTAGGCGTGGATGGGTAGATAATATTAGGATGGATCTCCAGGAGGTGGGATGTGAGTATATGGACTAGATTGGGCTGGCCCAGGATAGAGACAGGTGGCGGACGCTTGTGAGTGCGGTAATGAACCTTCGGTACGGTGCGGATGGTGCCGTGCGACTGCACGGCACCATCCGCACCGTACACACGACCTACGCAGCGGCTCTCAAGACCACCACCCATCCAAAAACTCGGTGCAGAAAACCATATGCTGCAACTCAACATCTAATGCTCCTGATGATGG
>Ga0123354_10011496_pt1 | contig 13687 bp, 13 predicted proteins | sample TergutLab28metaG_2_FD_97872 | JGI IMG/M metagenome (GOLD analysis project Ga0123354, IMG submission 97872) | Labiotermes labralis P4 segment gut microbial communities from Petit-Saut dam, French Guiana - Lab288 P4 | ecosystem: Host-associated > Arthropoda: Insects > Digestive system > Gut ... | reverse complement strand
CGCGACTTCTTGAAAGACATTTTCCAGAAAGAATACCACCGACAGAAAAAAGGCCAGGCCAACAAAGAGGTGTGTAGTGTGTTACAAAAACAATAGAAGGAAGGAGACAGTGTTTTGGTGCCCTGAATGTGAAGCAGCCCTATGTGTTGACGAATGTTTCAAGGCATTTCACACCAAGTTAAATTTTTAAGGTAAGATTTGATTGGATATTCGAAAAGCTTAGACATTCCTAAAAATTTTGTTTCAAGTTTCATCGAAATCCAACCGCTATTAACAAGACTACATTATTTTGAATAGACTCCTGCACAATTTAGCTCAAAATTTAAATGCCCCATAGAAAAACCTTCCCACATCACAGTATGAAATGGGGTTTAAATGCCCCCACTCTGAAGGGTTAATACATATGGGCAATTCAAAATATGCACCAGACATACAGAAAGCAGCTTACCCTGAAGGCAAAAAGAAAATGTTGACTTGACTATTAATATCTGCTCAAAAGGGCTCATTCAAAATGAAATGTAATTTTATAATCTGATTGACAAAATATGCAATCTTATAGTTGATACAGGTCTGATTTAACAAATTTTAATATACTGGCAACTGGATATTTTATCACAAATAAAAGACAATTATTTGTACTCCATGCCAAATATTATTAGGATTATGTGGTGAATTGGTCATGCAGCATGCATAGGACAAAAGAAACATGCACACAAAATTGTGGTAGGAACACCAGAAGGAAAGAAGCCACCTGATGGTGTATGCACAGATATGAGTAGATGTGAGGATATTAAAATTGATCTTAAACCCTTTGGCACCCAACATTATACACTGCATTTACTCGAATGCAAGACAAAGTTTTTGCCCTTAAGTTTGGTGTTTAAATATGTGAGGTCATCTTAAATTCGCGTGTGAAGTGCCAAAATGGATCACTCTAAACCGGACCATGCAGCGCCAAACCAAAGTCTGCTTTGCCAATTTTAGACAAAAGAGAGAAAAGAGGATGACGAAAGGTAACTGACACAATTTTTCTTTTTAAGTACTTTGTCCATCATCTAATTTTTAAAGATGCAGGGCGTTTCAGAAGCTGGCTCTGTTTTTGCCTTCAGGCAAAGCAGTTAAGCTGGTGAATGCCTTACACTGAGCTATTCTCTCTCACTGGGCATACATACCGTACAAACAAACTCATTAAGATAAGCACCTGAGAACAGATCTAATGAAGGTTAGTAACAGGGAAATGGCTATTGGAAAATTAAAAATTAACTGCAAGACCCAAAAATAAAACCTGGATAAATCTACAAATGAAAAACCATAAAAAAAGTCATGAACTCAGACTGATCAAACCACAGACACAACACAGAAGTCTAGAACACATGTATTTAAATTGCTTAACACCCCTGGCACCATTTGTGGAGAAAATTATAGATCTTCACAGGTTCACTTAAGTTTATAAACCAAGATATATATATATATATATATATATTATTTTGTCAGTGTGGATAATAACAGCATGGCAGCACCTCTCACCAGATGTGACTGTGAAGGGTTTTACGAAGTGATGACTATCCACTAGAATGGATAGGAATGTTAGGAGTGAGTGTGAAGAAGATGATAGCACCAACTGTGAAGATGGAGACAATGACACTGACTGGTAAGGGTAGATGGAATCTGACATGTTATATGTACAAGTGTATGAAATTAATAGTACAATATTTTTTCTTTGCAGATGTTGTATTCCTGAGGGGCAGTCTTAGATTTGGATAAATACATTTTCCCTTGGCAGATGTGTTTTATTTGGGGGGTCATTTTAGATTAGAGTCATCTTGCATTTGGGTAAATAAATTACAAGAGTAACATGCGATGTTCAGAACGCTGAATGTTATATAATTATGGCTGTTCTTATACAGCCCCTGTTTAAACTCTGGTCTGCTCCAGATCAAACTGTACATTTCATTCAGGCACCAAAGGGTTAAAGAAGTGTGATGGAAGGCTTTAAAGTGGACTGATTTGTTTCAGGATAAAGGCCACCAGTGTGGTCTTTTCAAGACAGTAATGAACCCCTGGATTCCACAAATACTGGGGAACTTCCTGGCTCATAATTTTAGCATCTAAAGATGGACTATGCTCCATGAAGACTCAACTGCAGAAACTAAAATGTTTTCCAAGACAACAGTGAAGAATGGATAGCTCTGGAAATCAGCATTGTGGGCACAAATCATACCTATCGACAGCGAGGTTTTGATGCCGCTGCTGACCGCGCAGGGACGCTAGGTATGACTTCAGGCAGCCCAGGTGCAAGTGATGACCACAAGTCTGCACGTGAACGCCACCTTCCCAACCGATATTCACTGATAACTGCCATGACAACTGCAACAGCAACAAACATTTACTCTCTCATTTAATTCTATCACAAACAAGTTAACAACTTCATGCAAAATGTAACAATTCTGGCATACAGCTTTTGTTTGATTGTCTTTTAAACCATAAAACTAAATGGAAAAAGTGTATTAGGTATTAGGTATAAAATAAGTGTTTTAATTTTCTCATTCTTCATAACACTTTTTGGTCTGCAAAAATATGCGTTGGTCTTGAAGGAACCTATCCATTACTGGTCAGATTTAACCAACACTATAATGTGGTGACAAACTTTAGTAAAACTTTGCAGTATTAAAACTATAAAAATACATTCAGTAGTTGAGTTGTTACACAAGGACATACAGTGCATACATATATACATACATACAGAGAGAGAGACAGACAGACATGTTGAAGCTAACAGGTGCATTTCTGCCAATTTGTTGTAAATGTTTGAAATATTCTGGGTGCCTCTTACTGAATGAGGAAGAAAGTCTGGCTTTAGGGGTGGGCAAGATAAGTGGTCTCTTATGGTGATGAGAAGAAGGGGGTGCTAAACAGACTTTTGCATTTCATGAAGAATTGTCAACATTTTCTTTTTCATACAAGTGAAGCATAATGTGAATACCACAATGCTGTTTGAGTGCTTTAAATATTACACTCTACTTTGTCACATTCATTACTGACATCTGACACATACACCAGTTTACACCAATTATATTTTAAAAATCATGCGTTTAGCACACACAGTTGAAACAGTACATTGCTGAAATATTATGAATCTGCTCAAAACTGCATGACAGTGAATGCTGTGCCTTTCTGCTGCTGGTAGGACAATCTTGGCATTTCATGTGGTAACATTTTGCACATGCAGAGATGTCAAGTTTATGTCAGGAAATTTACATTTTGGTTACATGCAGCAGCCACCTGGCACATCATGAAATGCTGGAGTTAGCAATGAAGAGCAGATGTGTGGGAAATGTTCTAAATAAATTAAAGTCAGCTAAAGCATTTATTCAAAAGGACAATCACAACTATGACTGTGTGACAAAATTACATGACATGCTGTAATAACAGACTTGAAAATTTATTTCCCATCAACAATCACTTACACATGTACATCCATAATGAAAGTTATACATTATTCTAATTCCTGTGTGGTAACGTTTGAGACTTACACCGTCAAACTGGCGTTTAAGTTCCTCCTCCCGGCGGTCAAAGTGACTTGCTAGACTGTTATCTCTCCACATATTATGACGTTCTTCATCACTTGTTGGTAGCACTGCTGGTCCTTTGTGGCGGTGCTTGTGGCCCAACACACTTGTCGCCTGAATTAAAAATAATTTAAATTATTGGCAATATTAATAACCAAACTTTCTGAATTTAGAACTTCACATTTTTCATTCAAAACACAACTTTACAATTTAACTAATCAGCTACATGTTTTGTCTACTGCTTTGTAGCCATCATCAGGAAAAGAGTAGGGGGAAAAAAAAAAAAAGGAAATAACACAGTTGCACTACTGGTCTCCAGCCAACATTGCAACTTACGATTTCCTTCATTTTACACTACATTACATAACAGCACACTAATGTATGCACCAGGTAAACACAGAGCTCGAATACTGTCTCATTAACACTCACTCTGCAAAAAGCACAGACAATGCCACTTTGCACTTCCATATGTTTATGCAGTTGCTGTGTGGGAACTTCTATTTGTGTTATAATTCTGATTTCCTCCACCTAACTACCCTCCCTTCCTACACAATACCAGATACAGTTTTGTACAGACAGACCAATGAGTATTCTCACCATTTCACCCCCTCCAAGCTGCAGTCTGATAGGTCCCTAATATCATCTTAACTGACAGGGCACATAATTATGTTCCAGTAATACTGTGCCCTCTACACCGAATAGTATAAAGGGATGGACTAAGTGAAGTAATACAGTGGCAAGGAAATGTTAACTTCAACTCTGAACTTAACCCACTCAGGCCCCCCCCCACACACACACACACACATGTAACAGTGTTTCTCTGTCTCTATCACTTTCTTTTTACATAACTTTGAGAAAGAAAGAAAAAAGATGGCAGTAAAAGGAAGAAGTGTGGCAAGAGCCATCATGAGGGATTGCACAAATATGTATTAAAAACAAACATATTACTTAAAGGACTGGTGGTTTGAAGACAATGTCACAGAACAATAGCAGTGGGCCCATTTGCAGCAATTATTTTACTTCACTTCTCAACAATTTTGGAAATGCCAGTGATAATAGTAGCAGCTGCTCAAGTCACACAAATACCCCATATCAGCCCCACCTGTCACTACTGATACTGAGTAGTGTAATACACAGAAGGTGATGAAGCATAATTAATGTCATTACAATGAACTTCCTGTAATATGTCTCATGTGTGTGTGTGTCACACAATGTCAACTGTTAAGATCACATAGCACTGGTGATAGGTTAATGAATGATTTGGAGGATAATGACAGGGGAAACCTGATATAGTTGGAGATAAACCTGTTCCAGTACCATTTTGTCCACCACAAATCCAACACAGACTAGCCTGGGATAAACTCAGGCCTCAGTAGCCATAGCTGTAATAAAGGACTTTAAATAACTGATGTCACAACCTAAGGAACATAATGTAAATGTGGGCATTGAGTCATACGTACTTGTACCAGCACAACAAGACCCATCAGTTTTTCTGCAGTGCTGTGTGTTGTCTGGTTACATATCACACAGTCATATACTTGTCTACCAGTTGATGTCGTATCCATCTCCTGTTCTTCGACAGAATCCGCTCCTGTCAAATCTTCTTCCTCTGTAACCAAAGGTGAGAGATAAATGCACACTTTGAAAACTCAAAACACTTCTTACACAAAGCTTCACGCATAAGTCAAGCTTATGTGGTTTATTTGTGCTAAGTGCTGTATCCTCCTTCCACATCATTCATCCTTCAGATAAGAACTTCATTGTGTACTGCAGACATGAAGCAAGTTCAACACATAATACGCCTAACACTGAAAGCCAAAACTACACAACAGATATAAACCATGGAAAGTTTATGTATCACATAAACTAGCAAAAGTACCCATTCTTTAGCAACAACAGTGAAGCTTGTATCCATCATTCCCATACACATCATTTTCCTATTGTTTAGTGCTTCTGGACCTGAAAAATCACTCATACAAACAATCCTGGATGAAGGGTTCTTGAAGTGTTCTTTTACTGCATCAATCATTCAGAATTTTTGGTCCTGATCCACAAAATTCCAAGAATGATAATTCAAGGATTGGGGAGGAGGGGGACAGCAAACATAATGTGCTGTTTTTTGAAGTACTGGTAATTATCCTAACAGCGACAACGGTAGATACAAAATATTGCCTTGCCTCAACCATGTGAGGAATGGTGCTGCAGTAGCAGGGTTGAGGGAGTGGATTGACAAAATGATAAGGATATCGATTCACATGTCAATGTAATTTCATTTCAGTCATAAGAAAACTTTGGCCTTCTCTGCACACGTTTTCAAGATGTTCAAAATTCTCAACAGCATTAACTTCAGAGCTGCAGCAGTGAATTTCAATCAGACTGGACACTAAATGTGGAAAGTACACATGCAAAAACATTTATAGTGTGGCTTTCAATGTCCTGCTTTGTACAAAAACATGTTTTTGGATATTTCCTGTTCCAAATTTATCCAATATGGATAAAAAATTCATGAAATATGGGCAAAATGTCATTTACTCTTTTCATTGTGCTGGTTTACACAAAACTCATTCTTGCTCAACAACCTTTTGTAAAGAATTCCTGTAATGAATTTCATCAGAATCCAACAAACAACTCAGACACTGATATTAGGCCATGGACACACTGATGGGGTCTCCACATAAGCCATTCTTTGTTACTTTGTAAAGAAAACCTCAAAAGTTATATGCACACAGGTATTAAAGTATCCTTCTATTTATTTATTAATTAAATTTGTAGTACTTTGTGGAAAACTTATAGATTTCTTTTCCTGTAGTTTACTTGTATTTCTGTCACATATACAGCTTTCCTGCAACTGTATTTTCCCGCATTTGTCTTCTTTCTTGTGGTGATTTCAGAAAAAATGGACAGAGGTTTCACAACATATGGATGATTTTCTTGTCAGTATAACAGTATGCACTAGTTACAAGTTAGATGGATAACTAAAATTAAGAACTTTTTTTTATACCATGGTGCAACAGCCCTAATGGGCAAAGGCCTCCTCATTATCGAGGATTCATGATCACATTCCGACACACCGCACTTGGTAGAACTCCTTTGGAAGAGTGATCAACCTGACGCAGAGATCTCTACCTGACAACACACAACACTCACAAGAGACAAACATCTATGCCCCCGGCGGGATTCGAACCCTCAATCCCAGCAAGCGTGCGGCCGCAGACTCACGCCTCAGACCGCATGGCCACTGGAATCGGCAAGAACTAAATTACACCTAGAAAATTAAAAACAAAAGTGAAAAACAGGCTGATCACAACGCAGAACTCCACTGCAGAGGCAAAATTTTAGGTCTTCACAGGAGTTGAAGAATCCATTCTTCCAGAATATGACACTGTGTCATAGGGTAAATGATTCCTGACATTTTGAGACCTGTATGCTGTCTCAAAACATTAAGGGAAACAATTACCCACTGACATGGTGTTATATCCCAGAAGAAAGGACACTCCACTGCAGTACCTGCACAGAGATGTAAAAGCCATGAGTCACATATACACTGGCAAGAACATGAAGTATATATCACAGCATCTTTTGATTTGTCTATTATGTCTTCAGCAGAAAACAACAAATTGCAAAACAGCAGGAAACATTAATGCTACAAAAGTCTTGAAGCTTTCACAGTGTCTAATATCAATAAAATCCTTAGGATTAGGATGGTTTGCTTAAAGCAGTATTTCTCAACCGCCAGGCTGCGGCCCGGTAATGGGCCCTGGCATCAATTATATCGGGCCGCGAGAGATTCTCCTGTAATTGATAACTAATTCACGTGTAATTTTATATTTGCCAACATGCCACACCTACACATAAGTGTACTAACACTCTTTATGATTATGCCATAATTAATTATTAATACTTATGTTAGTTTAATGTATGAACTTAAAAAAAATTGGAAAGGTCCTGATGAGTAAATCTGTTGGGACCGGGTCCTCATCTTATGAAAAAGAATTTACTGGGAAGCGATCTCACAAAGGTTGAGAAACACTGGCTTAAAGCACCTGACACAGCCCATAAGGATTTCACTTAATTACAATAGCAGCTAAACTTCATGTTGTACAAACAAGAAACTGGGATTCTACTTGACACACAGGAAGATACTCTTCTATTTGTCACTGGGTGGAGATTAACTCTGTATCCATGCAGCCACCTAACCAAAGGGTATTAAGGGCTCTTTCCCCAGGAGGTAAGATGGCTGAAGATGAAGTTGACCATTCACCTCCATTCAGTAAGAGGTTAAGAATGTGTGGCACTACACTTCCTCTCCTCATGTGTCTGCATGGTGTGATGCTTAATTATGATGAAGAACTTTACCTTTACCTAAGTAAATAATTTAGAACAAACATCAGTCTAATTACAATATTCATTAAGCATGTGCACAAAACTGCAAGAAACGACAATTAGCTTTGTCACGTCTGTCACTCTGTCCATCTGTCTGCATTAAAACAACCCCACTCCTGCCGGATGGATTTTCATGAAATTTTATATTTGAAAATTTTTTGAAAATCTGTTGCAAAAATTTCAGATTCATTAAAATCTGACAAGAACGATGCACACTTCACATGAGGCCAATATAAATTATGACATTATGCTAAATTCTTCTTAGAACCAGAAATGTAATGACAAAAGTTGTAGAGAAAATCAAAACACACCAATTAGTTCAGTACATTCTTTCTGAAAATTGTGCCACTTATAAGATCATGTAGAAGAATACAGTACAGCCAGAGAGGCAAAAGGTGACACTATAATACAATGCAGAAAATATGCAATTTGCCTCTTTTGTTTTAATGTATGGGAGTTTAGGGAACCATCTATCATGACACATGAATGTAAAAACTCAAAAAGGTATGTAATATTTTGAGGTTCTCATGGTGATACCATGATTAGGGTCTTCTGGGATGTAAGATCATGCTGCAGTATGGACGTTGTGACTTCATTTTTGAGACAGATGATGGTGACAACCTATACTTCCAAAATCTACAGCATTTACCAAACCACACAGTGTCACATCTAGGAGGTACATCTATGCCATTTACACAGTACAAAGAAGGACAAGGTAGGACCAGTTAACCTTTATTAGTAGTGTCTTAGTGCTCATGCAGCTAACTTCCTGGGACAACATGCATATAGTGTCTTCTGCTTTACATATAGATGTAACTATCTGTCTAGCATAGTACCTGTTTTCATAGCTTTCTCCATAAACTGTCTCCGCAGGTATGCAAACTCTTCAATAATCTGGCTCTGCTTTTCTTGAATTCTCTGCTTTCTGTCTTCTCTCCCTCTTGCATCTCTTGCCCTCAGTACCCTAATACATTCTTCCTGCCTCTGTGGCCAGAGCTGATTATGAGTCTGTTGTACATTTTCCCTGTATGACAAGGAAACACATGTACTGTGTTCTGCAATGACGACATCATAGGCACTGAGCCATGTCAAGACAAAATGGAGCCCTGTTTCACAAATTGTTGCTATACCCATCATGAAGGACTGTAATGTTTGTAATAACCAACAATGAAGACTGAAAATTCTCAGAACGTTTGAAATGCATTCTGCCTTGACAAGAATCATTGTCAAAAAACAATGTACTGCACTTAATTGCTAGACAGCTTCCAGCAGTTACTGGCTCTTAATTGTGAACCTTCTTCTTCTTCGTCAGTAGGGCCCATAGCTAATGCCACAGATGTACTGCAGCCTAGTAGGCTTATTGTACTCACCCTAACCCCCCCCCGGCTGTTTGGATGTTCCACGTTTGCCGCCAGGTACCTTCATGTCCACAACGTCGCGAGAGATCCTAGTAGCGAAAGGTGGAACTGTGTGGGCGAGAATTGGCCAGTAATTTTGCCTGAAATTGCGACTTCGTCAACTCAGGGATCTTTTACATGCCGCAAATCTGTGACATGGGACCCATGGCTTTACTTCCCTTCCGAAGGAAGGCATGCTGAGGATTTTTTCGTCCTGAAAAATCCTGATGGCTTCGGCTGGGTTTGAACCCATGATCTTGGGTACTTAAAGGCAGCATGCTACCCCTAGACCACCGAAGCCGCACTAATTGCGAACCTTAGGCCAAAGTGAACTCTGTTAACTCTAGAAGAACTAAAATCAAATAAGTTGGATTGTATAGTATCAGTTAAGTTTTTTTAAGAATTACGTTCAGTAGTAACAAAATAAGTGGAATATAAGATAGACAGAAGCTGGAGACTGTAAACCACTGACAAGACTATACAGTGTCGAGGCTGATAATAACCAAAAATTACATTAAATACATTCTCATGGCAGGGACTATGAAGATTACTGTTGTCAGGGATGTGATGCCACGTAGTTCCATAAATAAAGACTGATGTATCAGAAAAACCTGCCGTCTCCCATGTCAAAGGCAGAAAGTACCTCTGATACACCTGTACATATCTACCAATGTAACATTCCAGAGCACAGCTCTGACGCAGGCTGCAGTTTTCTCCAATTCATCTGTGTGTCTACCAGATTACATGGTGCAACATCTCAGAAGACAGCAATTTAAATTAAACCCCCTTTCCTCCCACATGTTTCATAAGAATCTAACTTTACTCCTACAGTGCCGATTTCCCTTGCTCCTTACTTAATACATACCAAATATCTCCCATACATTTTATTTCTGACTTCACCCCTTCTAGCTACAACACGCAGACTTGGCACTTAAGAGAATATAATGACACCATACAGCCTGAGTTACTGCCACCATTGTTAATACAACACATAAATACTGCCAACTGCTGTTCCTATTTGCACATCTACTTGAAGAGCTGTCAAATAACATAAATAGCAAAAATATAACACTAAGCTCACAATCATAACATGGTGGAAAACTCATAATGCTGGTGATGGAAGGTTTCTGACAGTGGACCTGTACTTAAAAATCATGGTGTTACAGCACAAATCGCAAGTATCAGTTATTGCAGGTGCATTTTACTTGTAATTTCATAGGTCTCAAATAATTAAAAGTAGTCTTAAAATAAAATCAGTATGCAAATACCTGCACAATGTGTCCAGAGCTGATATCCGCCACAGCAGCTTCGCAATAAAAAATGGTCCATCCCCTATCCGAGAGTCAGACGACCAATCACTAAAGCTATTATTGGAAGGATGATCGGGTCTGTAACTGTTTTGTGTACCCGTTAGTTGGGAATGGAGCTTCAGCAAGAGAGATATTATGCTCTCATTTACTTGTACTGTCTCTGGGTCTCTTGATGTGTTTGGCTAAAACAAATAACACACAAGACCATCAGAAGCAGCATACCATTTCCATACATAGAAAATGATGGGATACAACGATTTTAGTTTTTAATGCAATCCTTGGATAGTGTATTAAAACATGCATAATGGGAAGAATATTCCTGTACAGTCACGTGATTTATCTCTGAATCCAATCAGCAGGTTTTAATTGTATTTGTTGCTGGATGTCTGGATTATGACACCCGCCCTGTGTAATGACACTACACTTCAATGCATGTGTCACCCCACAACATAATTCATACATTCTAACTTTCGCTGTGAGAGAAACATATTAATGAGTACTTCATGCATTGCATTGCTATACAACAGTGACAAACACCACTGAAAAGTTTTGACAAAAGCCTGAGATTAACAGCAAATACAAATTTGGATGTGTCATGTGAGAATGTGAAGGAAATGTATTTGGTACGGTACAGGAAGCTCCAGAACTTACAGACAGGATACAGCCCACCCAACCTCCTATTCAATGGGCACCAGTGCTCCCTCCTCAGAGTAAAGCGGACAGGGTGTGAAGTTAACCATTCACCTCCATCTAGTGCTAGGGTCCATAATGAGAGGAGCTATATCTCTGCTTCCCCTACACGTCTTCATGATGTGGACAGGAAAAAATTTACCTTTGCCTTTTACAGTACAGTAAGAACTGCTCTCTTGCATGCCGCAATATGTTCTTGCTGTTGTGTGAGCGGCAGAAAGAACATGCTGTGCTAGACTAAAGAGCATGACAAAGTCTAGAAACTAAGGGTAAAGTAGTTCACATATTTAAATAAGCACCATATCATTAAGATAACAAAGGAGTGGAGGTATAGCTCCATGTATTCTAGAACTTAGAGTTACTTTACTGCAGGGAAAAGATCCCTCAGTACCCACTGGATAGGAGGCAGGGTGGGCTCCAGAGCTAGCATGGATGCTGTAAAGAAAATAAAAATATCTGTTCTACGGACAACAAAATTCTGATTCCACAGTCATCCAACATATAGTCTTGTAATTATATCACTAAGTTCTCTTAACATCAGTTAATAAATGCAGGAAGGTATCTTTCATCACCAATTAATGCTGCAAAATCCAGTAAGTTTCGATTTTGAGTGATGTCATGTAATCAACCGTTTCTACTTTATTTCAGCTGATGCTTTCCTTGAACCTTTCATTTGCAATGTTGTATCAGCTTTCGCCACTCTTCTTCATGTTTCCCATTAGCTGGATAAACAATCTTTTTTTGGGTCATCCCATAAGTATTGTGACATTTACAATATTTCATCAATTACTATGCAAATTAAGTAGCAACTTCGCAGTGGAAAATTCTGTAAAAATATCTATGACTCACAAAATAAAATACAGCATTTATCAATATATCATTCTCATAATACCCACAACCACACAACATTTCTTCTAAAATATCAAGGAAAGTAATGTACCATAACTTGTCTTCTGTTCTTGATCAATCCTTTCTGAGATCCAGAAGAAGATGGCAAGACCTCAGAGGCATTATGGGGCACTAGGGCTCTCTGATGATGTGCCCCATGAACTGTTATAGGTGAAGCACTGGGCATATAATGGTAACCTGCTGCAAGACTCACATCTGTAGATGTACTGGAGAGACTGGCACTAGCAGCAGGAACCATCTCAGTACCAGCAAGAACCGCCCGGTGTTGTGGAATGCTCGGCAGAGCATGTTGGCTAGTGCTTGGGCCTGAAAAGACACACAGTCCGTTAAAGAATGGATTTAAGTTTATTTAATGATGTTTCCTCAACTGCGTGGGCAACAGGGTTGAATGATAGTAGCTTTTAACATAGCTACTGTCATCAACACCAACCTCACCATTTTCTTATCCAGCTGAATCCCTCCCCCACCATCTCTAACACAGCAATCATCAGTTTCCTCAAACCATCTCATCCAACCTTGAAAGTAAGTGTACACAACTTGTTGACAGTTCCTTGAAAATTTACATATGCTAGAATAAATATCATCATGTAGCTTGCATTGTGTTTGGCCTCGTGACCTGCTCTGGTCCCATTACCAGTCAAAAGGCCTTTTGAGGGTCTGCCTCTGGCTCTGTTTCCCACATGGTTATATTTCATAATTAAGTGTGGTATTCAATATTGACCAACATAATTAAGTGTGGTATTCAATACTGAGCAACACACACACATAATGAAATACAATACAAATCGTAAAACATAATTCATGGTGAGTATCACCCCTATATATTTAGGAACTGCAGTGTTTTATGAAGTGTATTTTACTGTATTTTACTACATGCATGTGTTGGTCAATGTAATGAATATACAAAAATGCATGGTATGAGTAACATAAAATAAGCGTCACAGTCTGTCTCTGTCCATTTGCCAAACATGTTCTATCCATTGGTTTCACATGAATGATTTGTTTGTTTATACAATAATATCAGCAACAGTAATTATAAAGGTAAAGGTAAAACAGTCCCATTACAGGCCTGGACAGGCCCAGACAGTTCTTAGGAAGTTAAGGTTCCCAGATTTCGTGACAATGGCACAGGATGGTGGTAGGTTGCCAGCCTTATGCACCTGCCGCCTTTACCCCCAGGAAACACTCCTGGTACTCATTTCTGTTAGAGGCTGAGTCAATGAAAAATCCACTGACACCAGCTGGGATCGAACCAGCGACCTTCTGATTTGTAGCACAGCACCTTAACCATTGTGCTACCGCGGTCCCCATATATACAGGGTGTTTCAAAAAGAGCTTTACAACTTTGAAAGCGTATAGAAATTTATACAGAGGACATACACAACGTTTTGAACTGTCAAAATGTAGCAAAACACACCGAGTTTTACCT
>Ga0123354_10011495_pt1 | contig 13687 bp, 14 predicted proteins | sample TergutLab28metaG_2_FD_97872 | JGI IMG/M metagenome (GOLD analysis project Ga0123354, IMG submission 97872) | Labiotermes labralis P4 segment gut microbial communities from Petit-Saut dam, French Guiana - Lab288 P4 | ecosystem: Host-associated > Arthropoda: Insects > Digestive system > Gut ... | reverse complement strand
CGATTTTTGCACATTTGGTCCTACGTGTCTTAGACATAGTCCGACCTGTCTTGGGCGACTCTGACGTAACAGTAGACTACACACTGTTTGCTGACGTCCGCCATTGTACTTCACGAATTCATAGGAAGTTTCGCTGCTGCGTTTTTTAAAGACTTTTTTACTTTTTTTCAGTCTAGTAAGCCCGTCTAAACTTGTGAATATTAATATGCGGCATTGAGCTCTTTAAGTTGTGAAAGTTCCGAAACATTATAACCCACAACAGTCGCGGTATGTAACTTATTTTCTTGACGCCGTTCTGATCACATTCAGTTGCTACTTACGTTCTTTGGTCTGTATACCTAATATATAAACATACATTTCCACTTCACTGGATGCATTGTTTTAGCTTACAGTTGAATAAATTTAATAAATTGAATCGTCTTTACACAACATACAAATAACAGTTGCAAGTCTACAACTGGTTAATTAAGCAACATGTTTCGGCCTTGTTCAACCATAATCAAGCTTACAAAAGATGGTGTTAATTAAGGTACATTCGTTCGCTATTAACACCATCTTTCGTAAGCCTGATCATGGCCGAACAAGGCCGAAACATGTTGCTTAATTAACCAGTTGTAGATTTGCAGCTGTTATTTGTATGTTGTGTAAAGACGTTTCAATTTAATAAATCTGTTACATGTACACAACGGGATGGAAACATTCAAATTCAAGTTACCGTTGAATGGCTGTTGATGAAGTCACTGTTAGTATGAGTAGGCCTCAGTGATTGGTTTTCTTTGGCTTTTAATGAGGTCTAACTCGGTACTGACATTGCTGACCTCGAACTCTTGCTAAACATACGTACTTGATGACAATGAACGAGTTAAAAGAAGTTTTTTTTCTTCCTTTAGTTCTCCACCAGTTGCTTCCTATTTTTGTCCTGATATATCTTCCACCGTGTCCGACACATGAAGTCGGTGTAGTCCAGTACCGATGAGATCCTGCGTTGATTCACCTCATAAATAACTGTTCTCGCCAAAATCCACAAGATCGCCTGATGTCTTCTTCGGAGCCATAGTTTGAAACAGGGATGAGGGAGTCATTCCTTGGATGTACGTCTCGGGCCCGTCCTTTGTGTCCGAGCTATCCAAGTGCAGGTCCACTCCAAATCTTCTGTCTCTCCCCGCGTTCGTTGAGTCGATGTAGCATGGTGTGCTGCCTCCCGCACTGCGTACAGTTTCTTGTGTCCATTAATCGAATTCTGTGCAACTTTACATTCGTGGGTATAATGTCGTGAATCACCATATACCATGCGGACCTGCCTCCATTAGGCAATATCACGTTGTGGAGACTGCCCGACACTAGTGACCAGTCAATGGCTGATTGAAGCTGAAATGCGCACCTCCCATGGTTTCGCCACCATAGTAGACATGGTTCGCAAGGTGTCAAACACTCTTCGTTTAAAAGCCCGCCCTGGTTCGGCCTGCCTCTGGGGTTCCATATTTCCCATTCGTGAAAATAAATGCTTAGGTATTCCCAGGTGCTAGGGATTATTCGTATGTGCGGGGGATTCGTTATGGGAGGTAGCGGGACCCATACACTGAGCCACTCAGCAGTCACTGACCCACTCCCATATCTTTGGGACCAAAATATGGTAAGAAAGAGGGCACGGCATTGGGCTACGACATCAGTCAAGTTCATAATCCCCTCTTCCGTCCAGCTTTGTAAGGTTCACAGAGGCACCCTGAAGATCGCACCACACCATATATTCCAGGATATGCCGTTAAGAGTTGTCGCTTGTGCTCCTTCGGGGTCGGGAAAATCTGTGCTTTGTGCCACATCGTGGAGAGAAAAAGTTGTGGACGTACTGGATACATCGTTCCTGACATAGGTCCCGATCGTACGCATCTTCCCTGTCGCCCTGAACCAAGTGACATTCCCTGAACCGGCTACTGTAGTCGTGAATCTGCATTCAAGTATGATTATTTCTTGATAATATGGGATGTCCAGCATGTTCATCGATGTGCCCTCGAACCTGCCGCCATAGCTTTAGGTTTTCGGATGTTCAAACGAGCACCCGTTGCCCTTTTGTAGGTCAGTGGGAGTTCCACTATTATTTGAATGTCTGCTGGTGCCGTCACAAAAGTCGTGAAATCGTTAGCGTATGCCACCACTGCGGTTTTAGTTGTCCGTTGTACAATTCTGTTGCCCGTCAGACGTCGCTCCAACATATGTATCAGCGGATTCAAAACCACAGCGAATAGTAGCTTGCTCACTGGACAATATTGTCTCATGGAACATTGTATGGGAAAGGGTCCTGCAACGTAGCCTTTAATTTGTACCGAAGAGAAGACCTTATCATACGTCTCTTGAATGAGTGTGATGAATTTCAAGCCAGAGCCATTACATTTTAGCATCCGAAATAGATCAGTATGAGTAATGGATCAGTGCGCAGAAAATTATTCTAATCCGAGAGTACAGAATTGCACAGCTGTCCCTTGTATTTACTGGCAAATCCGTAGAAGAAAAAATGTAGGTGGAACAGATGTTGGATGCCTCCGTCCACACAAGGAGCGTACTTCTACAGGTGTGGGGATAATTACTTGAGATATCGTGGGGGGGGGGGATCTCAATTTAAACAGAAGTGTATCTGCACGATGGGAGTCTCACACTCTGTCGCGTATGGGGCATTAGGTGAAAAACATCTCTCTCCGGTGCCACATAATATGAGTTCACGGATTTATTGTACCTTGCACAAAAGCACGACTTTCCTTCTGCCAGTAGGCGTTTGGGCGAGGATCTCGTCACCCTTTTTGTGAGAAATTTAATCTTATGTTATGGGATGCCAAGGAATCAAAAAAGAAATAAAATATAGAGTAAACGCTTGTAATTCAGTCCTTAAATTATTGATGTTGTAGAAGAAACAAACGAAAAGGCGGACGCGGTACGAACGTTCTGTAGTTTTTAGTCATTCTCATACATAGTGGCCTATAGAATGAAGCAGAGTTCATACATAGGGCACGAATCTCCAGTTACATCAAATATGTTTTGGCTTCTGACTGTTTGCTCTGTGTTTAAAACGGAAAGGAAGAGCTCACAGTCGCTGGAAGTCGGCAGTTTAATTGTGAGCAAATAACATGTATTAAATTAGTTGAGTTAGGGGAATGAGATAAGGAACAGGGGAACGGAATTTCTGTGGAATATAAATTGTCCCTCAGTGGCAGAATTAGTAATATTGCTACACTCGGCCACCTAATAACTGGAACTGGTTGTTGGAATGTGACTGAAGAAATGGAGCAATGCCGGGCACCGAATCGGTGGCTCGCTAAAGGTGAAACCAAAGAAATCAGTGGATTCACTAAAGAAATTTGTGGTTAAGAGAGTGGTATACGGGTAATGTTACAGGATCCACTCTCATTCCGAAAGCCACCTTCCCTGAAAGTGGATTTTGGTAGTTTTCTTTAGTCTTTTCCCTCAAATTCTGCGGCAATTCTTTACCACGAATGAAGATCGTTTCCGTCTACAGTCCTCCACATTTGCAAGTACATAACCGCCATAATTGTGGCGGCATTGCTCCCTGTACTCAGAACAAACAACAAATTGCTTATAAGGGTTTTATGATATGTATTCCGTGCGTTTTGACTGAATTAAATAGTTCATTCATGACACCAACAAATGCACCTTTTATATGTAGCGTGATTAAAAAAAATGGACTCAATTTCTTACTTCTATATTTCTTGAACTATACGCGGTATGTGAATGACCTACATAAAATTTGAAAGATAGGGTCCTAACGTTTTAAATAAATATCACCACTAGAGCTCTTGCCTAGCGCACAGCCGTGCAGCAGCGTCAGTTTTGAACAAAATGGCTACTATGCAGCACGAGATTTTTTGCGTTCGTGTGTGAATTAAAACTGAGTCGGCGACTGCTGTGCAGCGTGCGTTTCGTCTTCGTTTCAGCATTCACCTCCAAACTTCAAACTTCATTGTGAGTATAATCAAAAGTAATTTACATCGTATTTGTCACTAGTTCTAATTTTGACATATAGACTTGCGAAATTGAGTCCATCTTTATATATATATATATATATAGCTTTATATCGCTGCTACATGTTTCGGCGCCATTTACTCCATCCTCGGAAAGCTCTACAGCAACACTTAAAACTTACTGGAATATAATATATTACAAGATAGTACGGTTGCAGCTAATGTAACCATGTAGGTTTTACAAACTGTAATGAAAATAGAATCTAAAAAATATAATAAATCAAAACAACAAAATAATAACATTTTGCGGCGTTTTGAAGTGAGTAAATTAAAAAGTGGTATGCATGAAACATAAAAAATTTTAACCATACTTAATTGAGGAGAAGGAGGGAGAATAATAATTTTATTCATGCTTAACTTAGGCAGAGATGGAGGTGAATAATCGGGTCTATACAACGGGCTCATTAACTCCGAGGAAAAGAGCGTCAATACGAATGAGGCTGCGCGAGCCGCATTGCGTGCATGGATGAATACTTCGTTCAAGAAATGTCCATACTGCCACGAATATAAGATTTTTATTTATTTGCGTGTTTGCATCTAGAATTATTTTTCTGGCCATCCTTCCCATTTAGCTATGTCTGCCATCTTCTGACGTTGTTTGTATTCGTCCTTAACCAGTGCTGCTGTTTTCTTATCATTAGAATGGGAGACTGTAAAACACTTGCAGTAATCTTAGTCAGACTGTGATTATCCTAATAGACTGTACGACATTTCCAGTAATCTGGATCATTCTGTATATCGTTCGCTTTTCAGCAACAATTTATCTTTTGTTACATATTTGTACCTTCTTTTAAATTAGCCCCTTAACTGCCGCAATGTTTCTACATAATTTCCCATGCAGTCGACGCGCTGAATTAGTTTTCTCATGTATACTGCTTATCTTAGGGGAATACAACTTTGCGGATTCCAACAGTAAATTTTGTAAGTGTGTTAATATGAAATGTCTTGGCTATGCAAACGCGCGGTATTAGCAAGCATAATGTTCGATGCTTCGTTGCCGATGTATTTTTCTTTCACCTTTTGTTTGTTCCACTAATGTTATTATTTATAGTGAAAACTACGCGAAACCATATTTATTGTAGCTTACTGTATATTGCTGACCGTGCTAAAGGTCCTTTAGACCACAAGGTTACTTCGATATTCAACGGCGCTGCATATATTTGTTTGCATATTGACCGGGGACAAATGGACTAAGAATGATGGCGACTATATTTATTGACTCTTTCAGTTTTATTTCAGTTACCACGAGTACATGGGACTAACGAATTGGGTAAATATTTTCTGTTACAGAATATCCTGGACAAATTCAACCCTGGTGCACGCCAGCTCATCAATGCAGGGAAAGCGTATCTGAAAGCCCTACATGGTGAGTTTTTCTGTTTTTTAATACATGAGATGAAATTTATTCTACAGGGTTTTGGACGACAGTTTTCAAAGATCATCTTTTTAATATTTGTATAGATTATCTCACTTTACCTCCTCCAACCTGCCACTCAGAAGTGGTCTCTTGAGAACGGATGTTTCACGTTATAGAAGGGTTTTTTTTCGGTGTTATGTCACATGACACGGTGTGGGTGAGTTCCAACGCTCTGAAAGGACGTGCTGTCAGCTTTCTCAGTAATGGTGCAGTAGGTTCCTCGCAACATTGTTACCTGTCTACCAGACTTCAAAGTGTCATAGCCATAACACATCAGTCTGAGCGTTGAACAGTATTCCTGCCTGTTGTCTTGAAACAACTGTAGCAGAAACCGACAGTTTCAGCGACATTGACATGGCCCGATCATCCATGGCAAACCGCGTCATCTTTAGGATGTGCCGGGATGGCTGATGTGGCGCTGCAGGTAAAAATAAGAGGGGTACGGGGAAAACGTTGGTCAATATTACTGAAGGTATGAGGCTCTTTTTGAAGCATAGATTTTAAAGAAACAAACTATAAAGATGAGGACATAATTATTGTTGGTAAGGAGGAAGACAAGTGTCGGGCTGCTGATATGAATGTGCACTGAGTCGTCAGAATTCACATGAGTCTTGAGAACTTCAGTGATTGTTCCAGCCTGAGGAAGAATTGTGTATGGAAGTGGTTACTTGTATGGTTTCCTATACATTGGATACCGCCTCATTCCCCGCAGTAAAAAAGCGACTGGGGGTGGCGTTAATCAGCCACACAAATCTTGCGCCGAGGTTAAAGAAAGAGTAGAGCTATGTGTCTACTCCCCCTCTGAGCCTTCTTGGCAGGTTATACGGTGAACTTTACCTTTACTTTTACTTGTTTGGCTAGTTCCTATAGCCGGGATATGGTGGATGATCGTGTTACTTTGCAGACCCCGCTTAAGAGAATACGTGGGATATTTTCAAATCTTCACGCACAAATAGTCAGTTGTGATCTGTAAGTGTGGTTGGAGTAAGTGCTGATGTCTGCTTTATAATCGTGAAATGGTGACAGACTGCGAGATTTGAGGTTCTGACAGAGATGCTGATGAATATTCACGGCCATGGGCTGTTTGACACAGATGACGAAGGCAATGCGTTTCTCCGAAACGTCGAAACAGCTTAACATTCCGGACGGATTGGAGTTTTATGGCGGAAGAAGGAGTGTCAAAACGCCGAGAAGGAAATGGGCGGTGGGTGGTGGCAGTAGCTTTAGCTACGAAATGGAGCGGACGTGAATATAATGCGAATTTCGCCTGTCCTGAACCGCAGGAAGTTCGCCTCCACTCTCATATAGTTACACAATCTGTGTATTGGAAAATGGCGGGGCGGCCTGCATACTCTGCCTCCCAATCATGCAGTAAAAACATGGTGGTCCTCCAATTATTTCTGCGGTGAGCCTGCACAAGGAATTTCATTAGGAACAAGTCCACCTTGTTAAGTGTTGGCCCCTGTTTGTCAGTTGCATACTAATTGATTTCAACCGCTTCCCCTTTCGCTCTCCCAACCTCCGTCAACCCCTCATTCGATACGATAGCCATTCCCCATGAAACAACGAACACTTCCTACTCTGAGTGTTTTTATTAGCAGAGCTGTTCAGCGTGTCTCATCACACTTTACGAAACATGCGAACTGAAACTAATGTAGAGTAATACCATGATTTTAAAGCCAGGCGTTGTCTCGATACGTTAAGTTGATTTAATGTGCATCTGTCATCGTTAGCTTTGACTACTCGGCTGTAATTACGAAGAAATCAATGACTGCTAGAATGAAATTCTCATTAGCCTTTATTCTACAGAGTGTTGGTTTCGGCGTGTCATTTCTATTCATTCAGTTAGACTGTTAGCATCTAATGGTGTTTGTGGCTCAACAGACATTCTGCGTAACATCCAAACACGCATTCACCTTGTCAATTGGTCGCCTGCTTTGTCCGTTTCCCAAGTTGGTTACCGTACTCTACCATAAAACGATTGTCCACTGTCTGCCATTCTCTCTCTCTCTCTCTCTCTCTCTCTCTCCCCCAGGAACCAGGCAGTCACTCTTCCTAGTTACCATACAGCCCGACAACAGGAGTCACTCTTGCTGTCACCCAGTCAGACACTCTTCATCATACTGCTGCCGCTCTGTATGTCATCCACTCGGCCACTCCGTCTTCCCGTCGTATACACTAGTGGCCGATCACTGTTTTCTAACACGTTACTCCAATTTTCATTCGTCTTATAATTTAAAGTAAAAAAAAATATCTTTTTTAATGTTTGCCATCCCGAAGTGTTTAACACATGTATAAATATACAATGATGTATCAGTCAAACACAACAAAACTTCATTATGTTTATTATTGTACTAGGGCAACATGTTTCGATTCTTACAGAATCATCTTCAGGCCTTTCTAAGAAAATAGATCCTTACTTAAAATGTTTAAAAATGCGCTGTGTGATCCCAAAAGCTTGCATTGTAAGCGTTTGGGATCCCACAGCGCATTTTTAAACAGTAAGGATCTCATTTCTTAGAAGGGCCTGAAGATTATTATATAAGAATCGAAACATGTTGCCCTAGTACAATAATAAACATAATGAAGTTTTGTTGTGTTTGACTCACACATCATTGTATATTAAAAAAATGTTTTTTTAGCATTATGACCGTGGAATTCCTGAAATATTCGCTGTCCTGGAATGTTACGTAGCGTAGATTGGTAGTTAGTTACCGACGTTTCGGGACAAACTATTGGTCTCATTTCAAGAGTCTTGGACTGCTTGATGCTGAAACATGCGGCCGATCGGTTGTACCGAAACGTTGATAACTAAATACGAATTGACGCTGCGCGACATCCCATAACAGCCAAGATCTCAATGACACCGCGCATTTAAAAAAGAAAATAGTTTCCTGTAGTTACCGACTTAAAAGAGGTGGGTTTGGCCCCTGGCGCCGACACAATCGACCGTATTCTAGCGCCCTTTCTCCCCGTAGGAACAGAGTCAACAATAGAAAGCCCTCGACAAGCAGGGGTTAAGCTCAGAGCAAGGGATTTCCAACAACTAAATTCAATTCAATCGACTCCACCAACTCCTCACACCCTTTCTTCTTGAATGAAAAGCCCTGCACCTCGCCAACACAGCCACACGTATGGAACTGTAAATCCTTTTATGATGCAAATTTTCCCTAACTCTGTCAGACAAAAACTGTGAGGATTTTAAATAAATTCCACACAGTTACAATTGCTGATATTCTCAGTTTATACGTGTTTCATATTTTTGTAGTACTTTATTTTTTCTGAATTCCATTGAAAGTGCAATAGGTACAGTACGTTCACTCTTTTGATAGGCAGCAACCACGATATTGCTTTTATACGCTTTTTTGAATAGAACCGAGCTCTGCACAAGGTCTTCTGCACACAGGTGTACTGCAAATCGCCCCAATTCCACCAGAAATCCTAACATATGGAAATGTCCTGCTTTATATGTAAAACGAAGGGAACTCGGATGATATTAACCGTACTTTTCTTAAGATCCAAAGTTGATAATTAGAGAGACATTGTGCAGTAATTCTATTTTATTTGTTACTCTTGTTTCAAATTATTATATTGTGTAGAAGACGTAATTAACAGTTTTTTTATGTCCATATGCCGTGCTTTAATCAGTTGCATAAAGTGTATCAACGACAAACAAATGCACTTACAGTTTTTTGGTATACTTTTATCCTATTTTTGTCACAAACAATTTTCGGCCTGTCATCCGTCCATCTTCAGGGTGATCTATTTGATAAAACAGAATATATTTGTAATTATAATCATCAGTATTTTATTTTATTATTCTACAGTATATTTTAACCAGAAATGATATGGTTTTTAATATTGAGGGGTGATTCGGACACATTTAATTACAATTTTAATCTTTATTCCAAGAAATCATCCTGAAAATGGACGAATGACTGGCCGAAACATGTTTGTGACGATAAAAGTACATCAAAAAAATTGAAGTGCATTTGTTGGTCGTTAATAGCCTTTATGCATAATTCACAGATTTATTATTTTATATCCAAAATTGAGGAACTTGAAACTAACAGTAAGATAAAAAATATTAGGGACTTGTATAGGGGCATCAGTGACTTTAGGAAGGGTTACCAGACTAGAACTATTATAGTAAAGAATGAGAAGGGTGATTTGGTGGCAGGCTCCTACTGTATTTTGTCTAGGTGGAGGAACTATTTCTCCCAGCTATTGAAAGCACGTGGCGTTAATGATGTTAGGCAGACAGAGATACACACTGCAGAACCACTGGTGCCTGAGCCAAGTGCCTTTGAGATTTAACTGGCAATTGAAAATCTAAATAGTCACAGATCACCAGGTGTTGATCAAATCCCAGCAGAATTGATTAAGGCAAACAATTCACTATGAGATCCATAAACTTAATATTTCTATTTGGAATAAGGAGGAAGTGCCTGAGGAGTGGAAGGATTCGATCATTGTACCTATCTATAAGAAGGGCGATAAAACAGGTTGTATTAATTATAGGGGCATATCACCCTTTCCATCTACATACAAAATTTAATCCAACATCCTGTTATCAAGGTTAACTCCTTACGCACAGGAAATTATTGGGGATCATCAATGTGGATTTCGACGCAACAGATCAACTACTGACCATATATTCCACATTCATCAAATATTTAAAAAAAAATGGGAATAGAACGAAACAATGCATAGGCTCTTTATAGACTTCAGGAAAGCTTATGATTCAGTTAGGAGGGAGTCTTGTATAATATTCTCATTGAGTTTGGTATCCCCATTAAACTGGTAAGGCTAATAAAAATGTGTCTAAATGAAACCTATAGCAGAGTCCGGGTAGGCAAGAATTTGTCTCACATGTTTCCTATTAGGAGTGGTTTGAAACAAGCAGATGCTCTATCGCCATTGCTTTTCAGCTTTGCTTTAGAGTAAACTATTAGGAGGGTTCAGGTAAACCAGAACGTCTTAAAATTAAATGGTACTCATCAGCTTCTGGCTTATGTTGGTGATGTTAGTATATTGGGAAGAAGCGTACATACTGTAAAGGAAAACGCAGAAGCTTTGACAGTGGCTAGTAAGGAGACTGAACTAGAAGTAAATGTGGATAAAACTAAGTACATGGTCATGTTTGGAGATAGATCTTTTGAAGTGTTGGAAGAGTTCAAATATTTGGGAACAACCTTAACAAATCAAAATTATATTCAGGAAGAAATTAAGAGCAGATTGAAGTCAGGGAATGCTTGCTATCATTCGGTGCAGAATCTTATGCCTTCTAGTTTCCTATCCAAAAATTTAAAGATTAAGATATACAGAACTATAATTTTGCATGTTGTTTTGTATGGGTGTGAAACTTGGTCGCTCGTATGGAGGGAGGAACGTAGGCTGAGGGTGTTTGAGAATAGGGTACTGAGGAGAATATTTGGACCTAGGATGGACGAGGTAAAAGGGGAGTAAAGGAAACTACATAATGAGGAGCTGAATGATCTGCACCCCTCGCCCAATATTGTGCGGGTGATAAAATCGAGAAGAAAGAGATTGGCGGGGCATGTGGCGCGAATGAGGGAAGAGGATAGGCGTATACAGGGTTTTGGTGGGGAAACCTGTGGGCAAGAGACCACTTGGGAGATCTAGGCGTAGATGGGAAGATAATATTAAGATGGATCTACAGGAAGTAGGATGTGGGTTTATGGACTGGATCGAGGTGGCTTAGGATAGGGACAGGTGGCGGGCACTTGTGAATGCGGTAATGAACCTTCGGGTTCCATAAAATGCGGGGAATTTCTTGATTAGCTGAAAACCGGTTAACTTCTCAAGAAGGACTCTGCTACATGGAGTAAGTAAGTATTAATTTATATCGCCTCTTGAAATGAATTAAGAAACACAAGTCCCTTTTTATTTGTTGTGTGAAGGACGATAGTTCTGTCAGTGTCGCACTGTAGACTCTGTGTGTGGAACTGGAGCAACAGTTCAGAAATTTGTAAACAAGCAGTGGACTTTAAACTAGCTTAATTAACATGTTGTCAATACGTAAGTATCTAACGTAGAGGAGAGATCTTCCCTTAGAAAATAATATTCGCCCAGATCGTCAAGATACTCTTCGTCTTCTACACAGTCCGAATTCCTGTTTCCCTGTTCTCCTGCCACTGGTCCTTATACCGATCCGTGTGAATCCGCTACAGTCTACATAGCCATTTCCTTTAAGATTCAATTTGCGCAAGTAGATCTCTTGTGCGACTTCTTTCTTTTAAGACCTCCGACCAAAAATTTTATGCATCTGTCGCAGAGTATCTTTCACATTTCGAACTCTACGAAATTGACAGTTATAGAATATTAATGAACAAAATGCACAGTTCCTAAATTAATTTTTTAATTTTTATTTTTTATTTTTTGACATCTTCCACATGATTCGAGCCCGAGGGTTCATCTTCAGGAAGACGGTTGTATATACAGGTATTTTACCCACCCACTGTTCTATCCACTAGACTGCTTATACTGATGCATGTAAAACATACTCTACCAAACCTGTACGTACAACCGTCTGCCTGAAGATGAACCCTCAGTTTTGAAACATGTAGAAGATATAAAAAAAAATTGAATATTAAAAACATTAATTGAGAAAATGTGCATTTGATTGTTTTATATTGTATAATTACATTACAATGCACGCTGCAGAAAACATATAAAAAACTGGCGGCTAAGAGACATTCTCCTTCTCCCAGTGCTGTTGCAGTGCCAGTTCCACACAACTGTTCAGCCATTCTATTGCCAAAGACACACATTTCTTAACCACGCAGCATTGAAAGTCGCGGTGCGAGCGGGTAGATCATCTGGCCACAGTGTCGCCATCTGTGCTTAATTTTACGAACTCGTCATCTTTGTTTTGTTTTGTTTTGTTTTAAGGACTGGCATAACTTTATAACGTTGCTGTTGCATGTAAATAATTTGCAAATTATAGAACACTTCAATTGGTACCTAAAATTTGAGGTTGTCACGAATGTGATTCTAAAGATGGCCGCCTTCTGGACGACATCGTGAATGTGGGAAAAGTTCGCTACAAAGTTCTTTCGAAACGTTGTTCTGTCTACAGAACCACGCGCTGTCACACCCCACAGTACGGCTGCCTGTAACAGTTAATTTATATTAGGAGTTGAGTGACTGAGTGATGCGGTTTAAAATCCTGTCACTGTAATACCGTCAGCTTTGCTTGTAGGCCTAAATGTTTGCAAACTGTGAGCAGTTGTAACATGTATATATAGCCCATTTTATGCTTGGTCGTAATGGCACAATTATTGGGGTGAAAGCTCTGGTATTAATAGCTTCGTCCCCAAAGCATGCCTGGAACCTTAATTGCCCATGGGTTGTTTCTGAAGGAAATGGCCCCTAAAATGCCGGAAGCTAAGAAAGATTAGTTGTTATATAAAAAATTACCTTATAATACTACATTCTCTCTACACTTGTGTTGGATTCCTTTCCTACAGGGGCACAAGAAAAGCTGGCGCATTAGAACGGCATCGGCGTCGTTTGCGTGAGCCACGGATATTAATGAGAAAACAGAAAAAAATTCGAATTGGTTTCAGTTTTTGTTTAGAATGTTTGTGCTCACACCTTTCTGTCCATCTACACATTTAATTGCACAAAGTGATAAAAGGGTTGCTATTAAATTAAGTAATTAAAACAGCTTCACGTGGGTCTCGTTTATGACGCAGTAAACAGTGTTATTTCGCATAGTTCCATTACGTCACTGTGTGTTGAAGGCAGTTATAAACCTGTGCATTTATTAAATACGTTTCTAAAATTATCGTTTAACGGAATAGAGTTAGAATTTATCCAGTTTCACGAATTTTCCTCTTTTTTTTTGGTATTTGAATTCTCACAAGCTCTCAGAGAAGTGTTAACAAATTATGTTAATTTATGTAATTGCTTATGTTTTTGTGTTTGATTTATTGCTTGAAGCGTCAATTGAAACAGCGAACCGTTATCTTGCGCGTTACCAAGAAAAACAGACAACGTGTGCCTAAGCACAGAGTAATAAAGGATGGTACAAGAAGAAGAGAATATGAAACAAAAGAGCGATAAATTAGAAGAATAAGGTGCAACAACTATAAAGAACGCAATTAATTTTCATAAATGAAAAGCTGGCCTCCAGTACAAGGAAATTTCTTAGGCTTTGTTCGAAAACGAGTCAGAGTAGGAAATAAAAAGAGAGTGGGTGGCGAGGGGTGGGCGG
>Ga0123354_10011493_pt1 | contig 13688 bp, 5 predicted proteins | sample TergutLab28metaG_2_FD_97872 | JGI IMG/M metagenome (GOLD analysis project Ga0123354, IMG submission 97872) | Labiotermes labralis P4 segment gut microbial communities from Petit-Saut dam, French Guiana - Lab288 P4 | ecosystem: Host-associated > Arthropoda: Insects > Digestive system > Gut ... | reverse complement strand
TACCGAGCAAGATCCGGGTAAACTGATATTTAAGAATGTCGGTTCAATGACGGTACAGTTACAGGTAAAACTCGGCGGACGACAATTGGAAACAGGAAGTATAAAAGTTCCTGTGGCATATAACCAGCCTGTTCCAACCCTGTATTATGCGGTTAAAAACGGTAATATCATGGCGCTTAAATTGGTTGATAATCCGCCTGCCGGTATGAATATCTATCCTTTCGATATGACTGTTTCATCCGGAAAACATCCCTTGAACATTCTATACAGTGATACATTGCTTTATATATTGGATTGCGGCTCACAATTTACATACGTGGACGACGCCGATGGCGTTATGGGAGACGGACAGATAAATGTGATGGCAAAAGACGGCTCGACTTTAGGAACCATGATTACCAATGTCGGAGCTGCCGCTTTTGATGATCCCTATTACGGATATATTGAAGGAAACTATCTGTATTGTGCAAACCGGAATACAGGAATCTACAGAATAGCGCTTTCCGACCGCAATAAGATTTATAACATTACCGACTATCCATGGTATGTACAAAATGCCACGCTGGGTTACTATGGCAATGGATGGAGCTTTGGCGCAATGAATGCCTGCTTTACTAAAATAAATGGAACGTGGTATTGGTGTAAGACTTACAACGGATACGGCATATATCGCTTTACCGATGCCGACATTCTGTCTCAAGCCATAACGGGAGGAGCCACTCCGCCTGCGGCAGGAGTTGCATTATCAGGTATGAGTCCAAAATCGTTGGTCTGGGATAGCAAAAATCAGGTAATCTATTTTACGATTTATGATACAGGCTACGAAGGATTATATCGCTGTACATTAGATCAACTCAGCGCTATTGGCGGTACAAAAAGCAATCTGGCGCCTTATCTATTAAAAACCGCTAATGGGAAAAGCGTTACGCCAATTACAGACGCGGGTAAAGGAGAAGGCGCATCAGGTGAATTTATCGGAATATGCCAGTTAGCGCTGGACGAATCAACCGGTTGCGTTTATTTTGGTTTGCGCTCTGCCAATCCCACTGAAATACCATCAGGTTTGATGCGCTACAATCCTGCCAAGGGCATTATCGAGTCTGTTATCACGGGAGTTGACGTTTATGGAGTCACTGTAAATAATACTAAGTCAAATTTGTTCTAAATGAAACGGTTATCTTTAATAACAATAGTATTACTGCTTGTTGCGACTGGGACCCTTTTTCCCCAGTCGCCAAAGCGCGATGTTCGCGCCACCTGGCTTTCAACGGTTTGGCAGTTGGATTGGCCCGCGTCCGTTGTTCCGGCTGCTACAGGGAGCAATGATGCAGCCCGTCAAACAGCTATAAACGCACAAAAGTCGGGATTAACTACTATCCTGAATAAATTGCAAGCCGCTAATTTCAATACAATATTTTTTCAGGTTAGAGGTATGTGCGACGCTTTCTACCATTCGCAATATGAACCATGGAGCTTGTATATTTCTTCGGAAATCGGCGCCGATCCGGGTTGGGACCCATTGGCGTATCTGATTACCGAAGCGCATGCACGCGGAATAGAGATACATGCTTGGTTAAATCCTTACCGCTATTCTACTTCGTCACTAAATTACAATACATTGCCAACCAGTTATGCCAAAGCGCATCCCGACTGGTTGCTTGATTACGGTAGTTATTCGACCATTCTCAATCCGGGAGTTCCGGAAGTTCGACAAAGAATTTGTGATGTAGTTGCCGACATTGTAACCAATTACGATGTAGATGGTATTGTTTTTGACGATTATTTTTATGTAAATGGAGCTACGACCGACGCCATGGATCAAGCGCAATATAACGCTTATAATCCCAATCATTTATCGCGTGCCGACTGGCGGCGCAACAATGTAAACCAAATGATAAGCGATGTTCAGGCTTGTATCAACCGCATCAAACCCTACGTTACTTTTGGTATCGGACCGGCAGGCGTAGCGGCTACCGACCCGACTGTGGCTGCAAAATACGGCGTTGATCCTTCTCCCGGCAGCGACTGGCAGTACAATGGCATTTATGCGGATCCGCTGGCTTGGCTTAGCGATGGTTCAATTGATTACATTTCTCCGCAATTGTATTGGACTATTGGTTCGGGGAGTACTGACTACGCCAAATTGAGTCCTTGGTGGTCAAAAGTTGCTAATAAGTTCGGCAGAGATTTTTATTCGAGTAATACCAGCAGCTATAGTACTGCCGCAACCGAACTGCCGGCTGAAGTACAGGTCAATCGCAACGGCAACCTCAATGCCACAACCGGAGCTGTTTATTTTCGTACCAACGATTTGGCTCAAGCAACGCTTAATGCATTGAAAAGCAATGTATATCAAAATCCTGCTTTGCGTGCGGCGTATGGATGGAAACCGGCGCCCACTCAAACGATGGTAGATAATTTAGCTTTATCGGGATCAAATTTGACATGGACTTATTCCGATAACAATGTACGCTATTGCGTTTATGCAATACCAAACGGCAACCGTAATGATGCCGGCATTTTTTCTTCTTCCACTTATTTGCTTGGCGTTACCTATTCACAGAGTTATGTTTTGCCGGCAAATGTGAATTCATCGGACTATAAAATAGCCGTATCCGTTTACGACCGTTACGGGAACGAATTTACGCCCTATGTATATGGCGAAGCGAAAACAAATCTAAATCTTGCAGCAGCTAATCTTGTTTATCCTCCCAATAATTCAACAGGGATCGTTCTGCCTGCCTTGTTCACATGGAATTCGTCGGTTCCTGCCGATTACTATGTATGGGAACTGTCGGCAGACGCTGATTTTACGCATCCAATTATTTCCCGTGAAACGGAAACTGCCGAGTTCAATTCAAGTTTGCAATCCAACATCACAGAAAATGTAACTTATTATTGGCGCGTTAAATCAATCAAAGCAAACGCGCCGGTTGCAATTTCGGATGCATACAGTTTCATGGGTAGCAAGTTTGGAATAATATCGCCGGCAGACGCTTCTACGAATGTGTCGGTAACGCCGGATATTTCATGGACCAGCATTGGAGCTGGAGCTGCTTATACGCTCGAAATTTCAAACAAATCCGATTTCAGCGTTATGAGTTATACTGTCAATACTCAAACGACAACGACTACTGTGCCGAATGGAGCGCTTGCCACATCTACTACTTATTATGCTCGTGTAAGAGCTACGCTGGGAGTGGTACAAGCCATTTCGGAACGGATTTCTTTCGTCACTGAAGAATTACCGATACCGGTACCAACGCTGATTTCTCCGATTGATGGCGCGACCATTGCCGGAAACGAAATTGAAGTCAGTTGGCAGCCGCAAAATGCGAAAGGTTTCCGTGCAGAATTATCGCAAAGTTCGAGTTTCCCTGCACGCGGAACAACAATTATATCGGTCGATGCATTTACTTACAGCGCCGTTTTCAGCAATCTAAGCGCGGGTACTTATTATCTCCACGTAAAAGCTCAAAACAGTAGCGGCTTCACAGATCCTTCGGATTATGTAACGGTTTATTTAACCGGTGGAACAGCCATTCCTGATGTTAATGCGCCGAAATCCTGCTATAGCTATTACGATACTTCAGGTAACTGCTATATTGTAATTAATAATAACGGCAACACGTCCGCTTCCTTTGAAATTTATTCGATAACCGGTATGTTGCTTGATAAAAAGATACAGGGATTGGGTCAGGGAAAGAACGTTGTGACGCTTGATATGACTCGTTATGCAAAAGGAATTTATTTGATTAAAATAAACACCGGTAATGATGAGACAATATTAAAAGTCAGGAAATAAAGATGAAATGTAAAAATCATGTCATGGCGGGCTTTGACCCGCCATCTCTTGATAATGTTTCACAATCAATATTTTTTATTGATATAAATGCCCTAACGGGAAAAAAATAAATGGTAAACAGTGTAAATAGTAATAAATTATATTAATTTTTTAATTTTTTAATTTTTATTGTATGAAAAAGATTACTTTATTTTTAATGGCTTGCTGCATGTCTTTATTGACTTATGCACAAGGGAACATCACCTACGAACTGAACGGAGGTGTAACTAACGATTATAGTTGGCAAAATAAAAGCGATATGTTTGCCGCTTTTATGACAGATGCCGGCGCTGCCGCCGGATGGTTATCATTGGCTGAATATCAAGCATTAGGGGACCCTTATACTGGTACCGGTATTGGTTCTAAATTGACGAATTGTTCCGTATTAGACGATAATGCTGCCAAATGGGGATGGTTGAAGACTTACATTATTGCTGTTAATACAGCATATCTTGCAACTTCTCCGACTATAGTTCCTCCGGATTTATCTGATCTTACAACAAACCCTCTTACTTCAGCCGGTTGGAGATACGCGGTTGCAGCTTTTTTTGTAGGAGGACAACTTACTGCTTATCCCCGTACTGCTGATTTTACTATACCCGGACAACCAGCAGCATTTATGCCAACATGGCAACATGGTTTTGCCGGTCCTGCTACTTACGACGGGACAACGGAAATTGTTCTTCCGGCGCCTTATAAATCAGGGGAAACTTTTGCCGGTTGGTTTGATAATGCAGCATGCACGGGAAGCAGAATTACATCCATTCCTGTCGGAGCTTCCGGAGATAAAGTCTTTTATGCCAAATATGGCGAATACATTCCTTCATGCCAGGAAGTATGGGAAATGTCTGCAGGCACAACAACCAGTACAAGTGGAGTTGTTACATATATTAATGGAACGACTGCCTATATTCAGGATGCGACAGCCGGATTGATGGTAGAATTTGCTTCAGCTTCCAGCATTGCAAGGGGTGATGAAATTGTCGTCAATGGAACAACTGCCGCTTTGGGAGCTTATGTAGAACTTACGAATGCTACACTGGTAAGCAATGACGCTGGAAGTCTTCCTACAGCTACAACTGTTGCATTAACCGACTTAGCTGCCAACATGTTTAAATACGTTTCGATTAATGGCTTGAAAGTAACTGCTTACAGCGGAAGTAATGCAACTCTGTCGGACGGAATTAATACCGTAAATTTGGCGGCAGGATTAACCTCGGCGCAATTCTCAGTTGGTACCATAGTAAATATAAAAGCTGTTGTAACCTACACCGACGCTGTTTCGTTGGTAGGCGTCTTAAGCGATGTTTCCTTAGCGCCTCTTGCTGCAGTTGACCCTGCAACTTATTCGCCACAGGGCGACAACGGTCAATATACATTGAAAAACAGATGGCTGATTTCCAATATAATGGACAACTATGCATCCAATCGTCTTGGAACGGCGGATTTTATCCGTGGAATGACAGCGCAAAACGGGAAATTGTATTTTCCGGATAGAGAAAATGTGCAATTGGTCGTAGTAGATGGGGTAACAGGTGCAAAACTTGATCCCATTAAATTGGCGTCCAATGTTTTTACTACTGACAATACAGGAGGCACTGTTTCAGTTGGTTATCCATGCAACGGCATAATGCAGGATGCAGCCGGACATATCTTAGTAACAGACCTTGTTACTTCTGCCCAATCGCTCATACAGATATGGAAAATAGATGTAACTACCGGAAATGGGACTTTAGTTCTTAATGATATATTGAGTAATCATCCTGACTTTACGGATGTTACCGCCCGTTTTGATTTCTTTGGCGTATATGGAGATGTGGACCACAATGCGATTATTATGGCTGCCAACGCTTCGTCAATGGAAGCTTACAAATGGACGATTACCAATGGAGTAGCAGGAGATCCTGAAGCCATTATTATTGATAACACTGTTGATGGTACATTCCTAAAGGGACTGGCAAATCCGGGAACAGCTCCTCAAATTTTACCTGTGGACGAAAACTATTTTTATATTGATGGAAATGCGACACTTCCTACGTTAATTGATATGTATGGAAATGTTGTAGATGGATTTTTCAATGTTCCTACTTCTGTAGAAGATTGGGCGCCGGGAGCAGTAGCCGGAGGTTCTACGGCAGGACCTAATGGTTTGACTGAATTTGAAGTTGGAGGCGAATATTTCTTCTTAATGGCATATACGAATACATCCGCAAATCCTCCTTCCGCATTTCGTTTATTCAAATTTAAAGATGCCAACAAGGAATTCAAAGATATCCAATCGCTATGGGTTTTCCCCGCTGCAGGTATGGGTTCCGCATCCAATCAGGCTCGCGAATTAATACCTTCGGTAGAAGTGAATGAAGCTACAAAGACAGCTACGATCAGTTTATTTGCAGGAGAAAACGGTTATGGCGTTTATGAATTTAGCGCTAACGGCGGAACCTCAATTAACAACCCGACTGTTCCTGCAGCCGTCTCAATGTATGCAGATGGAAAAACGGTAAGATTCAGCGAAGCTGTTTCTGCACAGGTTTATAACTTGGCGGGGCAAATGGTTGTTAAAACCAACAATGTTACTTCTGTTGAAATCGCCGCTCCGGGCGTCTATGTAGTAAAAGCACAGACACTCAATGGCGGAATCGCAGTTAATAAACTCATTATAAAATAAGTAAAAGGTTAAAGGTTAAGGGTACAAGGTGAAAAATTTCACCTTGTACCTTTCTCCTTTTTATTAAATAAAACAACAACTTTATGAAAAAAATCTATACCCTCTTTTTAATATGTTTTTGGCTGTCAATTAACCACAGTTATTCTCAAATGGTTATTGATGGTTTGACCTATAATGTGGATACACTGGAAAATCATTTGGTCGGACCAGGCTCTCGCTATACTGCCATTCGATTAACAGGACCTCATAAACAGAACGTGTTTTTTCTCAAAACCGATTTAAAAAATCCCTATATCCAATTTAGACAGGTTTTGGGTCGCGATTCTCTTTATGGGACGGAAAGTCCTTCATCTATTGCCCATAGAAAATCGACAGAAGGCACAGTATATTTCGCCGGAACGAATGGCGACTTTTTCGATACAAGCTCGGCTTATCCGGCAGGGTTTAACGGTCGTCCTGTGGGAGGAAATATGATGAATAGCGAACTTGCTCAAATCTTCAATACTTGCAATGTTTTTGCCGTTGACGAAAACGGAATACCGGGCTCCGGTAATATGGCTTATAGCGGAAATGTGAAATATGGGACGGCTACCGCTTCCATAACTTCAGTCAATTACACCCGTGAAACCAATGCGTTGGTACTTTTTAATCAAAATCAGGGAAAATTTACCAAAACCAATCAATATGGAACAGAAGCGCTTATCGAACTTCTTCCGGGCAATACGTGGGGCGTAAACAAAACGCTTCAAGCTAAAGTGACAGCTATTGAAACCAATATAGGAAATATGGCAATTCCCGCAGGAAAAGCAGTTCTTTCAGGAAATGGAACTGCAGCTACATGGTTGAATCAACTTGCTGTGGGTGATGAAGTAGAAATCTCTTTTTCGATGACTATGGATGGGGAAAGTCTTCCGTGGTCGCAGATAACAGGCGGCGATACCCGCGCATTAATGCTGAAAAACGGAGTTGTCGAAACCAATGATGTGTGGACGTCTCTTGATCCGCGTACTGCTATCGGCTATACGGTTTCACGCGACACTGTGATTTTTTGCGTGGTCGATGGACGAAGCGGCGTTTCTGAAGGAGTTACGACCAAACAACTTGCTCAATTAATGCAAAGCGCCGGCGCCTGGACGGCAATTAATTTGGACGGTGGAGGCTCCAGTTGTTTATATATTGATTCTTACGGAGGTCCTGTAAATGTTCCCAGCGATGGTTCCGAGCGCCCTTGCGGCAATAGCGTGTTTGTGGTTTCCTCCGCGCCTTCCGATCCGGTCATTGCACAAATTATCCCCTATCAAGATTATATAACTTTGCCTCGCTATGGCGAATATATACCTCAATTTTACGGATATAATCAATATGGAACCTTTTTGGATAAGGATGTCCAAAATGTGACGCTATCCTGCGATCCTTCATTAGGAACTGTTCAGGGAAATAAATTTGTTGCTACCGGCGCTCAATCCGGTACGATTACGGCAACTTACAACGGTACGGTAACAGCTGCTATTTACGTGAATCTTTTGCCGGTTGACGCTATGAAGATACGTTTAGATACGGTAATCGTAGATAGCCGGTCTGATTATTCCATTGAAGTACAGGCAAGTTCTAACGGCAATATGGTTCCTATCGCATCTTCTGCATTGACATGGACAGTGGATGATCCGGCAATTTGCGAAGTGATTGAGGGTAGCGTAAAAGCGCTGCAAAACGGTATGACCCGGGTTCATGGAGGATTGGGCGATTTGAAAGATTCTTTGGTGGTATCCGTACAAAATCCGGAAACAAACCGGCTTCCAATGACGCCTTTCCAATTTTCGGATTGGACAATCTCGGCTTCTTCCCAACTCAACGCCGTGCTGAATACAAATAACTTACCCATTGAATGGAGTAATGGCGTTGCTGCGAATTTCACTTTTGCTGCCGGTCGCGCTCCTTTTATCAGACTATATGATAATCAGTTGCAAACATACGGATTGCCTGACACTTTGAAAATTGTTCTGAATATGGGTGGCGTTCCTGTAAGCAATGCTTATGTTTATTTGCAACCCAATCATTCAAATACGACTGTGGTACAAAATTTCGGAGCTTTCCAAAGTACGGATATCGAATTGTCTATTCCTTTGGACGGAATAATAGATGTTACCGACCGTGCAAATTATCCGCTTAAATTTGATAATATCTATTTTATGCTGGAAACTTCCATGAATGCAGGTCAAAATTATACTATCGCCTTGAAAGATATTGTGCAGATTTACAATGGAGTTCCATACACCGGCATTCAAAATCCACAAACTGTCCGGTTCTCGGTCTATCCAAATCCTTCAACCGGAAGGGAAATCAATATCCGTTTGGAAGACGGACAGGAACAGACTTTGCATGTCGAAATCTATACGCTTTCGGGACAAAGAGCGCAAGCTGAAACTTTGAAATCGCAAGGCGGAGTGGCAAACTTTATCCGGAAAGACTTACAGCCCGGTATCTATCTGTTGAGAATTACCGGGAATAATCAGATTGAAACAGTTAAATTAATTGTTAAATAAATTCATGAAAATAAAGAAATTATTATTTAGCGCATTACTGTTATTCAGTGTAATGTCGATATCGTCTCAAACAATAAAAATAGAAAAAAGCGCTCTCTTGGATCAGAAAGGTTTTCATCCGATTTTGAATGTAAGCGGGAATCTTTTGGCTTTTTCTTCCGAGAATTATAAGGGATTGAATCTCTATGATTTTTCAAACAAATCAACTTTGAAAGTTTCCGATGAGCCGGGAGCCGGTTTTCAGCCTGCTTTCAGCGACGACGGTAAAATCCTTTATAAAAATACGGTTTACCGGTCAAACCTGAAATACGAAGGATTGAAAAGTTACGACTTGCAGAGAAAAACCATTAAAGTAGAGCTTGAGCCGCAGCGAAATTTGAAACCGGCACAAAAATACGGCAATAAAACTGCTACTCTTGTTTGGAGCGATGGCAGAAATTTGAATATTGACAGGAATGGTGAAACAAAAATTTTGAACCCGATTGAGAATGCAAACGGTTATATATGGGCGTCTTTATCTCCCAACGGACAAATGATTCTCTTTAATGCCGTTGCTGTCGGAACTTTTGTTACCGATTTGAAAGGAAATATCATTGCCTCATTGGGATATTTAAATGCTCCGGTGTGGTATGATAATGAGTTTGTGGTCGGTATGCAAGATAAAGATGACGGAAATGATGTAACAGAATCGAAAGTAATATTAAAAAATCTTGCCGGAACTGTCGCAAAACAATTGAGCGACTCCGGTCAGATAGCCATGTATCCAACAGCCTCGTCTGTTGCTAAAAAAGTTGCTTATAACACTATTGAGGGTAATATTTATGTATTGGAACTGGATATTAACAAATAAAGAAAAATGAAAACAAATCATATACTTATCCTATTAATATTATCTTTTTTTAGCGCTACACTTTTCGCTCAAGATATGACGGGAGTAAAGATTTTTATAAACCCCGGACATGGCGGCTGGGATTCGGATGACAGAGGTATTCCGACGCCGCTTTATCCAAATGTAGGTCCAAACGTAGGATTCTGGGAATCCCAAAGCAATCTCGATAAAGGTTTGATGCTAAGAGATTTATTATTAAATTTGGGCTGTGATGTACAAATGTCGCGTACCCAGAACCGGACGCAAGACGATTTGCCGCTTACAACAATTGTAGAAATGGCAAATGAATTCAATGCGGATTTCATGTTGTCGAATCACAGCAATGCCGGAGGTGGAACTGCGAACTATGTGTTGGAACTGTATGCCGGAAAAGATTTGACTGATCCCTATACCTATCCTACCCCAACGCCGAAATCCGATGAAGGCAGAGCGATAAGCACTGTAATTGCCAATAATCTTTATGAAAACCAATTGACTTATTGGACAGCGTCATACAGGGTGACAGGCGATAAAACGTTTGGACGCACCGCCATGGGCTGGAGCGACGGATATGGAGTGCTTCGCGGTTTGACTGTACCCGGAGCGATTTCTGAGGGGGAAATGCACGATTATATTCCGGAAACCTACCGCTTGATGAATATGGATTATAAATGGTTAGAAGCATGGCACTTTTTAAAGTCTTTCTGTACCTATTTCAAACAAGCGGAAATACCTACCGGAAATATTGCCGGCTGGGTGAAAGACAGTCACAATTTAATTTTGGACGGAACCTATACAAAATATTCGACAGATGTTTTGTTGCCTCTTGATGGAGCGACAGTTACCGTTTTGGAAACAGGCGAAACATACACGGTTGATAATCAAAGAAACGGCGTTTATGTTTTCAAAAATTTAGCTCCGGGCGTTTATAACATCAAAGCGGAAGCTGATGGATATTATGCTCAGACACAGGAAGTAACCGTAACGAAAAACCAAATGGCGTATTACAATTTTCAATTAAATAAAATTCGCAATACGCCTCCGGAAGTTGTTGATTATTCGCCAAAAGTAGCAGCAGGAGAAGAAGTTGAATGTTCTACCGATATCGTGCTTGATTTTAACTGGGACATGGATGAAGAATCCGTTCGGAATGCTTTTTCCATCACTCCGAATGTAGATGGAGATATAACTTTTGAAAACAGTCAATATCGCATGCGTTTCAGACCGAAGATTCCATTGGAAGCCTCAACGCTCTATACCGTCAAGTTGGATAAATCTGCAAAACATCCGGACAATATTTCTATGACAGATGATTTTGTATTTCAATTTATGACGAAAGACCGTAACCGTCTTGCGTTATTGCAAGCCTATCCTGCTGATGGAGATAAAGGAGTTTATTCTAAAACTCCGGTATTCTGGCTTATATTCGACAAAACACTGAATACAACAAATCTCCGCGATGAAATAAAAGTACTGGATGAAACAGGAACAGAGATAGCAAAAGCGACACGATCTGTCGTAAACAACAATGTTCCGTCGCCTTATGGAGCTTTTTATTTTCAATTGGGAAGTCCTCTGGAAGATAATAAACAATATAAAGTGGTTGTAGGAGGAGAGGTTAAAGATGACGTAGGAGTAAAATTAGTTGACTCAATTGAAATCAACTTTACGGCATCTCCGGTTGCTGTTACCGGCAAAAACGTTATTGAAGATTTTGATACCGCCGGCAAATATGCTTATGATGATGGGCAAAGCAGTAACGTAACCGGCGCTTCAGTCACAAGTTCTACATCTACTTATTTGTTTGGTAGCGCTTCCTGTCAACTGAAAGGAACTTTCACAGCCGAAGACGCTCAAGTTACTTATAAAGCGGTAACGCCGGCTACTGTTGTTACCAATCAGAATGTGGTCGGACTGCATGTCTATGGCGATTTTTCAGGAAACGAATTGCAGTTACAGTTTACCTGTGGAACGGAAGTGCGAAATATAAAACTTTGCGACTTGGATTTCGCCGGATGGGAATTTGTTGAAGCCAGTTTATCCTCCTTGTTAGACGACGAAGATTATATTTTAACGGGAATAAATGTGGTTCATAAAGATGGTATTTTAGGTGGAACACTGAATATCTATCTTGATAACATGCTTCTATATGATGCATTGTTAAATTCGCTTCCAAAAATAACTGCAGGACAGATTGAAGTATATCCCAATCCCGCTTCGGAAAAGATATTTGTAAAAACGCTTTCTAATGAAGTTCCCGAACTTCGACTGTATTCATTGAATGGGACTTTACTGAAGAAAGTGAAAGGAAATGAAATCACGGTAAAAGAACTCAATACCGGTACCTATTTATTGAAAATACAAACAGAGAAAGGTATTTTCGGAAAGCCGGTGATTATTAAAAAATAGTATAATTTTAATTTATTAACATATAATATCAGGTGTATGAAGAAACTTTTTATTTTGACAATGATGATTGCCTTTGCATCTATTTACGCAAATATTTGTGCACAAGGTACTTTACAACAAGCATGGACTCCTGCAAATTACTCGTGGAATACAGGAAACATGAGCCGGGATGCTGCTGTTTATAACGGCAAAATCTATGTGGTTTATAATAATGCTGCAAGCAGCGCTATTAATGTGATTGATGGTACAACCGGAGTTGAAATTCCGGCAGAACAATTTCTAAGTGCAAATTTTACCGGTTTTAGCATTGCTGCCGATAATGCAGGTAATTTAGTGGTGCCTAAAAATACGGGAGGAGCCGGGAACTGGGACTTAAACAAAGTGAATATTGGTTCTCGTACAGTTGGTACAATGAGCGCCTTTAATGCATCTTCTACGCGAGTTGATTTTATTTCGATTCATGGAAATATTGAAAGTACAACCGTTCCAGCCTACGTTACTGGCGCTTCTACTACGACTAACAATAACATTTTGGCTTGGGAAGTTCTCGGCGGCGTTCGCACTGCAACTTCGGTACTTGCTTTTGATAGAGGGTATTTTGCTTCAGGAGCGGATATTAAGTGGATAGATGATACACATTTTCTATTGACGCAACAGAGTAAAACGCCTCTGATTATGACTGTAGATTTTGCTGCCACACCATATATAACTAAGGTAGATAACATTGCCATTGCTTCACCGACAACCTTCGGCGGCGGCGTCGCTTTTAGCCTTGGAGGAATACCTTACCTTGTCATTCCGTATGGCGCCAATGCAGGATTTGGTTCTGTTGCCATATTTGATATTACCGACATTACTGCGCCCGTTCAAATCGGCTCAACTACGTCCGCTCTTGGAACTACGACAAATGCAGCGGCGCACGTAGCTGTAAGCGCTACTCAAACCGCTGACAATGAGGTAACTGTTTATGTATTTTCACCGAATAACGGCGCTGTTGCCTATAAGGCAGATGCTGTAAGCACGCCTGTTCCAAGTCCTGCTCCGGGGACATTTGAGGCAACAAGTTTGGATGTGTCTCTCACAAGTGCAACCACAGGCGCTGTAATTACTTATACGCTTGATGGTTCTACTCCGACTGCCGCCTCAACCCCATATACGGCAGGTACGCCGATTACATTACCGCAAGGGACGACAACGATTAAAATGCTGGCAACTGCAGACGGGCTTTTCCCAAATATATCGGAAGCAACTTATACGGTTACCGAACCGGAAGTTAAAGATTGTTCCGACTTTAAAAATTCGGACCCCAGCCTGACGGCTGCTTCTTCTTATTCATTTGAACAAGACGGAAGTTTA
>Ga0123354_10011492_pt1 | contig 13689 bp, 7 predicted proteins | sample TergutLab28metaG_2_FD_97872 | JGI IMG/M metagenome (GOLD analysis project Ga0123354, IMG submission 97872) | Labiotermes labralis P4 segment gut microbial communities from Petit-Saut dam, French Guiana - Lab288 P4 | ecosystem: Host-associated > Arthropoda: Insects > Digestive system > Gut ... | reverse complement strand
GTGGTGGTGGTAGTAGTAGTAGTAGTAGTAGTAGTGGTGGTGGTGGTAGTAGTAGTAGTAGTGGTGGTGGTGGTAGTAGTAGTAGTAGTGGTGGTGGTGGTGGTAATAGTAGTAGTAGTAATGGTGGTGGTAATAGTAGTGGTGGTAATAGTAGTGGTGGTAGTAGTAGTAGTGGTAGTAGTAGTAGTGGTGGTGGTGGTGGTGGTGGTGGTAGTAGTAGTAGTAATGGGTCTATGCACGAGTGACGTGTTAATGCTATCGAGGTAGCAACGTTCACAAAATGCACGAGAAAAATGAATAACAATGCAATATTCAGATATCGGAATTGTACCAGAAACACGAATATACCTTGATGTATATGGAAACTGCAGGAAATACATCCTGCCGCACAAAACAAAACCTATGCCACTGGACACATTACACTACGCACAGGACTGTATACATTTGGTGGACAGAACCAGAGGCATATTGTATACTGAAGTTATAACTGAAGACACACTGGGCGGCAGTCACGTGGTAGTTTCTTTCGCACAAAGAGTCGGTCAGGTGGAAAGTTCGGAATGTTGTGAGAAGAGTCCGTGCACAGATATAACTTACCTAGCAAGGCTAAAAATATCGTACACTCAATTAAATTAAGAACCAGTGGAAAAGGCCCGTTAAAAATTCAACGGAAAGCTCTTATAGGTGGAAGTACATAGGCCTACACTGCAAGACCGTCTGACCAATAATCCCTTCAGTTACATACTGAAAGTGTCTACGTTACTATGCGAGTGAATGACACACACACGCAGTGCATCTTAAACCGTCAGCTACCACGTAAGCTCATACCACACACAAATTAAGAACAGGCTCTTTTATTATTCTCAAACTATTTAGTGATTGTTACCGTGCCTTTACTCCACTTCCAATTCGCCACTAGGCTCAGAAGCACAACATAATTCCGCGCACTGATTCACCGTCGTTCGCTTCCACCTTAAAAATTAAATATCTTGCTTGTGTGTGCATAGAAAGACGCTTATGTCTTCGTTTTTCCATTTCAAAAAGGACAAAATGAACCATCACTTGAACAAGAAACTTTGCTTTCACACAACAGAGATTCGTTAGAACTGCCCGACAATGGTTCAGCCCTCACCACGTGTAAAATCGCGCAGAACATGCGCAGTTTTGTGTGTCATCTGTCACAACAGCTGACTTGGTTCACTGTCGTACAATCCTCCCAGGTTCTCTTTGTTTTTCCAATGAAACGACACATAGAAGATGTAATAAGATAGGTGGGGTGGGGGCATTCTTCCACTCAGGACCCTGCGAACTGGGAAAGCGCTAAAACATTTCAATTAGCCAAACTAATTTACCGGGCGTTCAAAATGAAATTAGGATGTTGTCAAACAGCTCCAGTACTTATCTTCCCAGTCAATCACAAGCTTCATCGAGATTACCGGCAGCAAAAAACTTTAAATCACAACTACTCCAAACACAGACACGATGTCGACACCTTTGCCAGAAGAAAACATATGCTGAAAGGATAATACAAACGTTGCACACGGACGTTCGTATCAGCAACATGCACAAATAAACTCTTAAAACTGCGCAGTGTTTCCCTTTATATCGGGAGAGACCGGACGCTTCTCTATCATACCATACTCCAACCCAGACCCCCGGCCCTGCTACCGCAGAAAACCCAAACGTAAAAGTATATACAATATACATAATATCCTCTTCATGTAATTCTGAACTAGAAAGCCTGATGATGATCGTTTTACGCAACTGAAACATGTAGTTTTTAAGATTACCATGATAAAGTGTTTTGTGGAGACTGACAGTTCTATTGATGTAAACGTGTTTTTATCTCGAAGGCGATTCGTCGTCGTTGTGTTTTTCGTCAACACAACATACACTGCAACGGTATCGACAGCTGCATGTTTCGGCTACATTAATAGCCATCATCGGGCTGTGCAGGAGATAATAAAAAGTTTGGGTGTACAACTAAAAAATGGAGATCTAAAAATTCAAATTCATTCGAAAAAAAAATAGTACGAAATATACAGTCTAAAATAACATAAGCTGTATATACGTTTAAAAAGCATATACGTATATGTAAGGCAGTGGAGTGCAGCTGTGTGTGGTGTCGGTTAATAACGCATATCTAAGCAACAAATTAATTTGTGGGCCTACAAATTAATTTTGTACTTAGATATATAGTTCACATTTGGAGGATTTTTTTATGGAGCTTCGTCATAAAGCTCCCTGAACTTTGATAACAGATGGTGTGGAACTAAGCTACAACACGTACACACAAACACCTTCTCGGGCTGAGTCGCCATTTTACTATCATACAAGCAGCTGCGCTCCTAGTGGCAATCGTTGCAAGTCACTCTTCCCACATTTTTTGAAGTCCCCATTCCAAAGGCGTAAGGGTCATTTCCGTATGCCGTTTAGTTTATGTTAAATAAATGTCTAAAACCAAAAATAAGATTCAGTTATATGAAGGTTTAGTGAGCTAAATGAGCACAATTACATACACGTCCTCCCGCGGGCAAGGAAGCCGGCAAAATGCGTTTACCTAGTAACAATAAACAAGGTTGCGGAAACCAACTCGCCCAGTCTTCCCCAGGCCAAGACATGAAAATACGAGCATTACATACTGTCCTATTGGAGTAACTAAACGTACAGAATTAAAACAATTTCTGAGTGACCTTTCAAGACGGGCTATTTCTGCTTAGTTCCATAGAAATCAGCAATTTCTCGAAATATAATATGCCCTGTCTTCGTTTGGATTACGGCATAAAATGCCAACGACGCTACCCTTGACGGTTCCGTACACAATATATGAAGCTTTTTTTTCCCCCACTCGACCTAATAAATTAACCTAAAAAATGTCCGTACTACGCACGACACAGCCGGTCCCAGTGGCCGCGCGGTCTAAGGCGTAGGTCTGCGGCCGCTCGCCTGCTGAGATTATGGGTTCGAATTCCACCGGGGGCATGGATATCTGTCTGTTGTGATTGTTGTGTGTCAGGTAGAGGTCTCTGCGACGAGCTGATCACTCGTCCAGAGGAGTCCTACCGACCGTGGTGCGTCATTACGTATGATCTAGAAACCTCGTGAATGAGGAGGCCGTAGCACACTGGGGGCTGTCGCGCCAAAAACAAAACGCAAGACACAACTCGCTCATAAGTATAGCTGCGTCTTATTGGAGTTCATTTGGAATTCGACAATACCGGTGAAATAAGCCTCGCCCGCCAAGACTGTAACGGAGGCTATCTTATGGATCTTAAATAATAAATATTACTCGTTACCACGTTCATTGTCTAGAGAAACTCTTAAATCAGGAACAAAATGGTTAAATACCCAACGCTCAATGTCTCCTTCCTACATCTTACAGCAATTATGCATTACAAAGACAAGCAATGTACAGTATATATAAAAGTAGCATTGTGACGCGGTCGCGTAATCACTGTTGCCGTGGAAAAGCATAAGTATCACACATTCCGAGTGTGTTATCTGTAGCCTTCGTTACCTAGCACGCAATGCGCATGCGCTGTATTATATCGTCATCTGTGGCTTGCCTGGTTCTACCATATTTTTCCCACACTATTTCATAAACGGCGCCATTTTCGGAACACAGTTATTGAACGTAAAGAGCGCGTTTTGATGTCCTATACAAAGTTTATCCAAAACGTTTCTCATTATAAGAAGAAGGGAGCGAGATATGATTAAAAATGTATATTGGACGTCATGTACAACAGTGTTTCTCAAACTTTGTGAGACCGCTGTCCGGTAAATTCTTTTTTCATAAGACAAGGGCCCGGTCCAAACAGATTTACTCGTCAGTACCTTTCCATTTTTTTTAAGTTCATACATTAAACGAACATAAGTATTAATAATTAATTATGGCATAATCATAAAGAGTATTAGTACAATTATGTGTTCGGTGTAGTATGCTGACAAATATAAAATTACATTTAAATTGGTTGTCAAATCCAGAATCTCTCGCGGCCCGGTACAACTGATGCCAGGGCCCGGCGGTTGAGAAACACTGATGTACAGGACCGTATATTCTAGTCACATTTTAAAGAAACTTGAATTTTCTCGACAGATTTTCGAAAAAAAATACTCAAATATAAAATGTCATGAAAATCCGACCAGTGAGAGCCGAGGTGCTCCACGTGGACGGACGGACAACCAGACATGACGAAACTAATTGTCGCTTTTGCAATTTTGCGACCGCGCCTAAAAACGAGTGATAAGCAGTACCGTCCCTCTTAAAAAAAATGGACTACACTGCGAAGTTGTAAGTCGCCGTTACAGGTAACTCACGAGGACCGAAAAACCTTCTCTCGCTGAACAGATGTTTACGTTGAGTAACCATGGGCGCGACAAACAACAGCGCAGATAACGAAACGCGGCAGTCCCGTATCTCCACTTATCGACTCATGTGCGAAATTCGCGCACCGCGGAGAGAACCACAGCAAGAATTTCCGTAGCACTTCTCAGCATCTTCTTCACATTTTCAAAATATCCAGTTTCATCTAGCTGTACTTTGTTTTAAGGTTTACGTAACAACGCAGTCAGCAACCCAAAACTACAGTCGAACAGCAGGACAATTACAGAAAAACTGAAGTGGAAAAAAGCCGATCTGGTCTAATCTGACGTAGAATCGAGAACTTTGTCCGCAGGGACCGAGGAAAACCACGAAAATGAACTCAGAATAGTTAATATTCGAACCCAGTACGTCACAAGTGCTGCCTGAACCAACTGGCTCACCAGATTAATCTCAACATTCCATGATGTCATTTTAATGCTCAAGCGGGAAGGAAGCTGGTACGAATTTCGCGTTTCAGAAAGAAAGAAAAAGAAAAACTGTGCTCATATATGCTAACTTTATTTCGGATTATACTACTGAGAAGTGAACAGGTAAACTGGCACCGTTGACTTCGATGACAGTAAGGTACAACGAGGGACTGCTCTGAATCTAGTTGCATAGAGTAAATGAACGAAAAAACGTTTCAGAGAGCGTAAAGTCTGTAACGACCTGGTGACACTGGATCTAAAACTTTACTTTCAGTGCAGCAGCATTCAGTTTCACCTCTTATCTATCAACAAGCCAAATAATAAAACTTATCACAGTACAAACACTTTAATGAACCCATTAACGGGAGGTTTCAAACAAGTTGGTGCCTATATACAATAAAAATTAATTTAATATTTGGGTTGGAGAGACATATGAAACAAACAGGATGAAAAATGCTGTCAAAACAAGTTGCCGATAAAACTAAATACGACGAAATTAAAATTAATTAAAAATATGGTACGCAAAGCTTCAAGATTGCGCCTATATTGTACATTGTGTGAAAACCTTAATGCTTATCGCCTATCCACACGAAACAGCTGAAATGTGGTTAAAAATGTAATTCAGTCTGAGGACCGACTACTGTTGTTCATCCGTTCCTGTTGGAAGTAACGGATTTGGTTAGAAACGTGTCTTTTAAAGTTGTGATATTGTTCATATTAACCTAAGACGAACGCAGGACCTAAATACACAGGAGTATGAAGATATGATGCTGATCCCAATGGCCGCTCGCTTTGCTGGGACTGCGGGTTCGAATCCCGCCGGGAGGCATGGATGTCTATCTCTTATGAGTGTTGTGTGTTATCAGGTAGAGGTCTCTGCGGCGGACCGATCCCTCGCCCAGAGGAGCCCTACCGAGTGTGTGTGTGTCTGCCTGTGATCGAGGAACCTCAGAAGGGAACCTACGCCCACTAGGGCTATCGAGCCATGAGAAAGAAAAATGAAGACATGTTGACATTAGAAAAAATCCACGCAGTCGTACGTCACGCCCTAACGTTCAATAAGACACGCTGGCAACCCCTATACAGAATCGACGCCATTTAATATCAGTAATTATTACGTGTCAGCTGTCTCAGTTGTGTGCGTCATGAAATATTATCCATCCAATATTGCAGGTGGACTACAACTCTTACGGACTTTTACTTTCGACGACGCCGGCGACAAGTAATCCAATTTCTCATGCCGTATTATAACTACGAGTCTTCTACAGTAGGGCTGGCCATCTGCAACCCACAGCAGGGCCACATAATTCGCAGGAACTCGCCCAAGGGCCGCACTTGTGTATTCATGTATCGAAAAGAAAGACGCGTGAACTGTGTCCTGTCTTAGAAGTGATGACTTACAGTGCGTAAACACTATATCTGCCGTATTATATCTTGTCATATTATGTTCTTTAGACTTAATACATTACGTCCATTAAATCGTATTACAGAATATAGTTAGGTGACCGTGGGCTGCACGCGACCCGCGGGCTGCATGTTTGGCAGCCCAGTTCTACAGGAAAGCAGTGAAAAATCATTTATACATTGTCTAGACAAAAGGATTAAAAAATTTTGCTGTAATAATTGGACGTTACTTTCATTAAGATTGTCACTGCCCTCGCAGCATCTGCTGCACCAGCTTCTCAAACAACCAGTTTACAGCATGATCCGAAACGCTGTAAACAGTCTAGTTTTTCTGACTTCCTGTGCTTGTATGAAAACCGATCGAAACTGCCAATGCTGCTAGTCTAAAGCATACGAATGAACAAGGGATATAATGGAGAACAGAACTACAAATATTTTCAGCGCAGGCAACTGAATGCAAAGAAAAATTCCCCAGAATACTATGGGGACGGGGTGTGAAACTGATCAAAAACTACATACAATTCCGGGGCTTCGACTAGTATTAAACACACAATGTATGTAATACAGCATGGTGGTTTTCACTTGTAACCTACCACTTCACGTTACCGATAAGATTAGGCAAGCCTATTTTCAAACGTGTTTGTATGCTTGTCAAACGATTTAAGTTGCAATCTGCATGGACCTGGCAGTTCTATATTATCCTGCCACGAACCATGGCGTTAAATTCTCTTCTACACGTCTGAAGGACCTAAATGTAGGAGGTGTGGCCCATAAAATACTGTACAACCCAAAGCTACGTACAAGTCGTTTTACCGGAACAATTAGGGCAGCTACTTGTTTCACACGCGGTTCTAAACAAATCTGCACTTATTATGGTAAATTACATCAGTTCTAAAATAGCAACCAAAGTCTTCAGTTCAACTATAAAGTGGGCTATTAGCAAACACCATTTAACGAATCTCACATTTTCGGCAATTTCAAATTTATCTGTCAGAAAACGCAAGTACGTTAACAAACACATACCAATACAAGGTCAATTATGCTCCCCCCTCCCACATGTGAAACAAATGAACGAATAATGGGAGGGAGAAGCGTACATATTTCCACGTGCTGGTTGACGTTTAGTTTCCTGATTACTGGATAGATCTAAAAAAGTCCGGTACTAAGACACACATTAGATACACAAGTAAACTTCCAGCAGTATCGACCGAATAGAAGCCCTCCTTTAGAGTCAGCCCAAATCAAACTTCACCATCTTCTTTGTCCCAAACGGGCCATTCCACGAAAGAATTAATACAAACATGAATAAAGTCATCCCACTGTACTTATCAGATTAAAGTCTTCTATAGTTCTAATAACAACACATCTCAAATACATACATGTAACCTCCTTCATATGTACTGGTTAAAGTTTCTGAAATACGTTATCCTGATTGTACAATAAGAACATAACGACATATGCATTTTACACATTGCTAAGTAAGGATTTGTATTCTAAGATGAGCCTGAAAATGATTCTATAAGAATCGAAACACGTTGCCCTAATACAATAATAAACATAATAAAGTTTTGTTGTGTTGGACTGATACATCATTGTATATTTATATATCTTCTATAGTTAGCCGACTAACACAACAGCATAAATTTTGTAACATTCATGTAATGTTAACGAACAAAATGCACTTTTAAAAATTAATGTTTTAATTCATTTCTTTTTGTCTTCTACATGTTTCGAACAGCTATGTTCATCATCAGGAAGACTATTGTACAAGCAGCCTTATATGGTACGTTTTTCATGCACTTATGCAATCAGTCGAGCAGGTTGGGGGATGTGCTCGATACATGTAGAAGACAAGAAGAATTGAATGAATACATTAATTTAAAAAGTGCATTTTGTTGGTTAACATTACATAATTGTATCGCAATGCACGGTACATACAACATAATGTTCTAACATTCATTTATTTCTCACATACGCGACACCTTTCGGCCATCAGCAGACGACATTACAAAAATACAAATGGTTAAAACTTATAAAACCAAGGAAGAGGTCCAATATTGTAATGTCGATTGATGATGGTCCCTAACGGTCGCGTATTTGGGAAAAAAGTTAATGTTAGAAATTTTATCCTGTTGTATTAGTCGGTTCACTACAGAAGACACGAATTAATACAAGTTTAACTGTAATGAAATTGGATTCTGGTCATCACTTATACAGTGACAAACAACCAGCCCATGGATGAAAGTTTAATGGGCGTCCAATCGATATGTCCGTCTGTATGAAGACAGTAATTTATATTTGATATTACCAAGTCCTTTATTTGTCCAACTAATGCACACAAATTATTGTAAAATTGTCAAAGAGTTAAAGTCATTTAAAATTTTAATATTAGCTCCAACATGTTTCCGTTTACTTAAACCATCATCAGGGGGAGCTCTCAGCCTGTGCTTCGCTAAAGTTACAATGTTGACTTCGGTTACATATCGTAACTTTGTAACTTTAGCGAAGCACAGGCTGAGAGCTCCCCCTGATGATGATTTAAGTAAACGGAAACATGTTGGAGCTAATATTAAAATTTTAAATGACTTTAACTCTTTGACAATTTTACAATAATTTGTGTGCATTAGTTGGACAAATAAAAGACTAGATACTATCAACATGCACAGTGCAACTATGAAGATTATATTTGATATGTCTAATTTATAGATTTCCACGACTATGACCGCCAAACTGCTGGTTACAGAAAGCCCGTGCAGAGAGACAAGGGCTGAAGGCAGGCAGTATGAAGGTCACTGCACACAGACTGAGAGACCTGTACAGCCACTGAGCTACCTAACCTGTAAATTAGATGTTTCAACCCCCGGTCACAATTCAATAAACCTGGCTATGCCACGAAGATAGCACTGACACAGGCCCGTTTACTAAACCGCTGTCTTCTACAATTTCGACTGCGAATTGAACCCGCACATTGTGAGCAGGGAGTGCTCAGAGTTTTAAATTTTGATAAATCTTCAAGTCTGCGACAACCACCATCCCATCTCGGACTAGTATGCCATCCGTAGGGGATATATATATATATATATATATATATATATATACACATACATACACACACACACACACACACACCTCTTTACCTTGAGAACTGACGGGGACGCTGTGACGGCGATTTAAAATGTAAGCTCATTCTACAGCACCCTGTATATTCAAATAACAGCCACATAATGCAGTTATGTACAGAGATGAAACTTGTATCACTACAAAAGTGATAATAACACGCCACGGTTCCAGACAAATCGGACGTGTTTTCTTTCTTTATCGCACTACAAACACCCATAAACAACATTTCTCAGGTTGGGCTAATCACCTCTAACGTATCTTGATCTTGAAACTGTTTAGGTCTAAAAAAAAACGCGGTTGTTCTTGAAGCTGCAGGGAAGAGGGCGAGGGCGGGGGCGGGGAAAGGGGGAGGAGGAGGAGGAGGAGGAATGAAGTGTGATGACTAGTCAAAAACTCCTAATTTGTATTCATATCAGAACTTCGATCTCACAACCAACAAACTCACGGATTTTCATTGGAACCTGTAGACTAACAAAAAGATAACCGAGCGAACGCCGCCCTCCTCCTTTCCGAGGCAGTCATTTGTCAGCAGCAGATACTTCCATTACAAGCATCCCGGCCGTTCAATAAATTCCCGATTTCATGATGAATAATGGACAGTAGTCAACGTTAGTTTCATACACTTCACATCTCCACCGTAACTCTAAGATCCATTTTAATATTACACCACCCATCCTTTTGACGTGTTCATTCCCCGCGTTTCATCGTTCCACAAAAATGTTCCAACCAAAATGCTGAATGCCAAAGATAGGAGCCGAAAGGCCTGGGGTAACAGAAACGAGAGTGCCTTTAATGTCCGTTAGGATTAGGTGCTGCCACTGGTATGTTCATCTTCGCCCGGCATACTACATAGCCCACCCATCGCACATATCACAAAGCAACTGCCCTAGTGAACAGTGCATTTGCAGTTAAGTCCTCCCAACTTAGAATTCTCATTTCTCTAACCCCGTCCGTTCAAACATACTCAATACTGCATTTACCGGGATCTGCCGGAACACAGTAGCAGTCTCGTACAGCATACAAACAACGGGAGAGTTCACAGTCTCACGGATCTAAACTTTCTGAGGAAGAAGAAATGCCCCTTGCAGAAACACCCACTCGCAATTATGACCCGAGCTATTCCCGTCAACTGAAACCACACAGAGCTACGAAAGCCACTCAACAGAACAGTGACACTGACACTGAATAAACAAGAAACTGCAAAGTAATCTGGAACACGGGGGAAGCACAGCAGCAATGAACGGAACTAGAATATTTGTTTACTGCACATACAAATAAGTCTGTTGTGATAACCTTCGACCTTCGCCAAGGTCGCGAGCAGCCTTTAACAAGCATGAAGGCTGTAAACACACGTTCTGACGTCTTACGGCGGGCAGCTAGGAGAACGAAAGGGGAGGCCGTGTTTGCCTGTCTACTGACGGATAATTCTATGCTGAATCACTGATATGCAATCGCGGCCATGCCATCATCATGCTAAGTATAAACATGTAACTCAATGTCTTTTGCAAAGACTAGGCATACACGATGAAACAAATATGAGGAAAAACATGGACGATACTAATTATTCACATACAAAACAATTCATCAAATAATTGAAAGAATCTTACACCACCATAAAACACTTAAATTTAACATACGATATTTATTGTCACTATAGTCTTGCCCTACATGCTTAGATTTTAAAGTGTAATGTCTTGATCTAAAACTGCACCCATTTCACACTCTGAAAATAATTTATACATAAAAATATTAACAACTCACGCTTACCTAACCTTGTTTAGATTAAATACCGGGATCGTGCCTTCAAAGCACAACAAAAACGATTTTTTCCCGCATCCTTTCTAACTCTTAAAACATAACGACCTTGCAGTATTACGCTTGACGATAAGTATACCCTAGTAGTCGATAAAATGTTACAAAATGAACCATCCGTAGACACATACAGCATTATTCGAACATTACGATCGTATCTTCGAGGTATTATGTTTAAATTCGCTGTGAAATCTCTCGCGATTGAAAGAAGCGCAAAACCTTACCCAAGTACCGCAAGCATTTCGGATTCCGCTCACAAATTCGGACAACCGTGATCATGGCATGCACGGATAGTGCCGATCGGTGCACGCGTTGGTAACGTTCAACAGTATGTCAAGCAGCCATTTGCCATGCGTTACCTGTTGCTACGTACCAGAGCCCTCTTCTGTCCTGACTTGGGCGACGAAAGGCCGGCCCTGCTGCGTTTGACATTGGTGGCTAGTTTGGTGTACCAGACCGCGAAGATGTTGGACGACGAGGCTGATGTAGTGGCGGTGCCGTTGCTGCTGTCTGTCGTGGTATCTCCCCAAACACGGCGGAACAACATGTAGGCCCTCAGTCCGAGAGAAGCGCAACTACCACCTTAATCAATACAACAACCCCCCAGATATCACCACAAATTTGCGCAACCGACTTCGCACCTCCGACAGAACACCACACACGCACCAAAAAAACAAAACAAGTTAGAATCAGCGCACTATCAGCATTCATCTGTCACTGCAAGCGGCAGGCAATTGTCACTCCTTTGCGCGCATGCCCGAACTTTTTTCTCTTATTGTAGTCCGCCGCCGAATGTACACTCCATGCGAGAAACATTAACCTCGTCGGCTAGTCGACTGAGTGAGTGGGCGTGGCACGCAGGACCCGCAGAGCCAGATGATTAAGAACACAATAAATACAACCCCCCCTCTCACACGTTTCGACAATTTTTTTCTATCCCACCCTTACGGCCTGCTCTCGTTCAACTGCAAGCTATTAGTACCTCTTCATAAAACATCACAAAGAAGTCACAAAACCCGCCCAACTGCAAATTAATTCATTCTTTTGGTTTTCTATTGTCCTTTCTTATTCTAAAAATAAACTATTTACGACATTTCGGAGATTTAATCACACACACTGTCACATCAGAGTGTGGGGTACCTCTCTCCCGGACGGGAGAAGCACAGATAACGTAATAATAATAATAATAATAATAATAATATGCAAATGATTGATTCCGTCTCCAATCGGCTCAAATCCGCATAACAATTCACGCTCACTAAATCAGACCTGCATCGGAACTGACCATCTAGCCTAATTGGCGTACAGTAATCACGGCTATAATAAAAATGTCACATCCAGACCACCTGCATTGCGCAGCACGTGGTTATTTCGCTGATCAAGAGATTCGCTGTTGACGTTAGTTGGATTCTTCTCGAGTTTGTCCTTATGCCTTACCAAGCTGCGTTCCCCGACGTTTCCCGAAACAGAATGCGTTTCCCCACGCCACTCGTGTGTGAGTGTGTGTGTGTGAGTGTGTGTGGGAGCATGGATGGATGACGGCTGGAAGGAGAGGTGGACGGGAAGACGACACATGAAAGAGACAATGTCAACGTAACAGTGAGGCGCGTTCGCTTAACCACTGTTGCAGTGACAAGCAATAAGTATTAATTATTCTAAGTGTGTGTATGTATCCTTTGTTATCCGACATGCAATGCGCAAGCGCCATATTGTCATTTGTGGACTGTCTGGCTGTACAATATTTTTCCACATTATCTCACAAATTGCATGATTTTCAGGGAAAAAAATTCATTGAACATAAAATGTGTGGTTCAATTTTCTCTACAGCTTCTGTCTCAAACATTTCTTATTGTAAGAAGAATTCAGCGAGATATTTTTATAAATGTGCATCGGTCGTCATGTAAAGTACCCGTTATTCTTGTCAGATTTTAACGGAACTTGAAATTTTCGAAAAATCCTCAAATATCACATTCCACGAAAATCCGTCCAGTTGGAGCCGAGTTGTTCCATGCGGACGGAGAGACACGTGGACGGACGGACATGAAGCTAATAGTCGGTTTTCGCAATTTCGCGAAAGTGACTAAAAAATCACGCCAAGAGTCCCTGACATAGGCTTAATAATTTCAATGAAGGACAGGTCTATTTCATCTCGTCCGTCGGTACTGGCCAACGGGCAGCATACCGTTTCATACTGTCTACACCAGCGGTTATGAAACGACCGCTGTCTGCGACAGCATTCGGTTTTAAATAATATTTCTTCGTGGGTATACCAGAATGTGCAAAAGGCTTCAGTCACTGATGTGTAAGGAACGAAACAAATCAAAACCTCATTCCGAGTTACGTGAGTTTAAATTTGGTTACTGCTGTCAATTTCAGTATGCCTGGCTACTCGCTGATCTACTAGAAGCAGAAGAAAACAGCAGATACACAACTACAGTATATGAATGCCAGTATGACTAAACTAAACTCCGTGGCCTTAGTCCACACGCGAACTATACCGACAGAGCGGCCGCCGCCGGTCGGCGAAGTTAGTGCCAACTTTTGCGGATAGAGGGGTGTCAC
>Ga0123354_10011491_pt1 | contig 13689 bp, 8 predicted proteins | sample TergutLab28metaG_2_FD_97872 | JGI IMG/M metagenome (GOLD analysis project Ga0123354, IMG submission 97872) | Labiotermes labralis P4 segment gut microbial communities from Petit-Saut dam, French Guiana - Lab288 P4 | ecosystem: Host-associated > Arthropoda: Insects > Digestive system > Gut ... | reverse complement strand
TATATATATATAGTGCATGCAGGTGATATATCCAGAGGTGTCATATACACGCAAGATATTGAGGTAATTGTATCTTGTGGGTGTCGTGCGCGAGAAAATTGCTGCGATATATGTTGAGGGTTTTGTGTTATATTATGGAATTACAGTTCTTCTCTGACTGAAACCAGCCACTGTAAAGTGTGAAATTCAGCGAATTTGTTATGACTTATGGACAGTTCAAGAGAATGTATAATTCAGAGCCGTAAGTTTGTGGGAACACCTAGTGCGCCTTGTCCGTGTAGCTGTTTGTAGGTATTAGAACGTGTGTTTCGTCACTCGCACGCCGTCAAACACCAGATCGTCTGCTGTCTAAATCAGAAGAAGAACTGACTCACGGTAGAACGATTTTGCCTGCTGTGACTGTCAGACTGTACAACGAACGAAGTACTTCTGGCGAATTAAGTGACTTCTATGAGGACTTCATATCGAATCTCCGCGAGCGCCAAGACATTAAAACATACAAGTGGCGAAACAGTGGAGACAGTGCCGAGTGTGGTCCGCTATGCCCCCCACAGCCATGTGCTCGCTTTGTCCCCGCAAGAAGCCTCTACCGAAGAAGTTGGTCCGCTTTGATTCTGTGGTCGACACCTTCTCGATATCCGAGTGCAACTCGGGGACAGCCAGCAGGGTAAGCACGTCATGTTACCTCTATATGTCTTTTTCCGTATCAGGAACTAGCAACCCTGATTACCCGAAACCAAAAAATAACACGGGAATTACAGGACTTCGAGGCAAAGAGTAGCTACTTGTAAAACGTTGTTATTATTAATAGTGTGTAGTTCCTAGCACGAAGGCGCGACTTGTACAGGGGTGCTGATAAGTCCTTAGCCCGACCAGGAAGGAAACAAGCTAATGTTTCTGTCAGAATGGTGTGAATTTCCTTCGGCGCCTTGCCTTGCAAAAAAAAAAAAAGACGATGACAGCTGGCGTCTTGATGTTGTTGAATTCGCGCGCGTCCCTGACATTATTCCGAGCTTGTTTCCTTCCTGGTCGGGCTAAGGATTTATCAGCACCCCGGTATGTTTGATTTGATGACGTCATTCAATACTGGGCACATTTTTACGTGCAGCCACAATTACGCTCTATTCGGCGCCCTATTGCCTTTTCCGTTTTGTGGAAGACCTGGGGCTTGACGGTACGGTTCCGATGTGTCCCCATGTTTCTCAGTTACTGGGCCTACCGCATGATCCCCGGTTACAGACAGTGCTGCCAAGTATCGGTTACTGTAAATCAGTAGTCTAATCGTTGTGATTGGACTTGTGTCTTAGGTTATTTGACGACGCTGTTCCAACAACTGATATTATAAAGATAATCGAGAGTGGTAACAACTGGAAGGTCATTGAGGGGACCACGATAATTTTTATTTAGTATTGAGCTGAGTGAGATAGTATTCACCTTGTTATAGGATATAAGGCACTTGTCTCCAAATACCAGCAATCGGCTTGTTCCTAACCTTGTTTTGACGTTAGGAATTTTACCGTGGTGTGAAAAGAGAAGCTTTTTGTGTGCAAATTTTCGTGGTGTAAGGGCGTAAGTAACTTTATTTATCACCTATCTTGTTGAGTTTTGCCTCTGTTTATGGCTTCACAGCCCCTATTGGGCCTAGGTCTCCTCATTGTTGAGATTTCGAGATCATACTCAGACACACCACACTCTGTAGGACTCTTCTGAACGAGCGATCATCCTATCGCAGAGACCTCTACCTGACAACACACAACACTCACAACATACAAACATCCATGCCCTCGGCGGGACTCTAACCCGCAATCCCAACAAGCGAGTGTCCGTAGACCCGCTCCTTAGACCGCGCGGCCACCGGCATCGGCCAGTTTTGCCTCAATGACCAGTTAAATTCTTTGTCGTTGGCTTCATGATAAATTGTATAGAATGCCGTGCCACAGGTAAGGCTATTAGTTGTGAGACTGAGGTTCGATCCCAGGGCAGTTGATCAAGTATTTATGTTGGGCTGAGTGCTACAGGATAGATATCTGCTGTTCAATTACTTACTATTGAACTGATGTTCCATGTTCATTCACCTTGCGACCCATCCGGCGATGTGCACTGGGCCCATTACAGGCCTACGTTCCAACACGACGACTCCACTCCGAGGTTAAGTAGTTAGGTACAGAATGGCGCATTACATGTTCGTATACGGAACTTATAAAGTACGTCCTAAAATAGGCCATGAAGGCCCAGAGAGGGAATACAGGTATACCTGTACTCTTTTTTTAACCTGGGCACTAGATGAGGGGGTGGGTGATCTACGCTAAGCCCCGGCCGCTTTACGTCCGGGAAGGAGACCTGGCGCGCATTGGCTGCGTGGACCCCAGGGTCGGTCTGAAAGGTTGCGGACCGTCCAGCACGAGACGGCCACCTATAGGTGTGATGATACCAGAGGCTGTGTAATACAATTTTGCCCTCCTGATGATGAGCACATGTGTTCGAAACATGTAGAGGCACGAAATGAAACTTATTGTGAAACAAATTTTGTGCATCAAGTTGGTTAAGTACTGAGATGCACGGTCAGCAAAACGTCAAAACTATATACGATAATTTCCACTTCTAGAGTTACTGTAAGAATCTTCCAGTTATTTCACAATTTTCAAAGGAACGTCTGACCGCGCCTTCACGGGCACTAAGTAGCCGGAATTAAGGCTGTTGTCAGTTTTACCTTTATTGGCAGTCTGCTTACAAACCGGGTTCTTTCTCTTGTGGCAGGGTCCTATTGCTTCACGTTTGTTCACACAGAATTCAGAACAAGGAAATTTTGCCTGTATCTCGCCAGGTCCGCTGTGCATTCTATTACGTTTACCAATGCATGTCAAAGTAAACTCTCCTGCTTTTTTTGAGCAACAGAATTAATTATTTGTTGTTTTTTCTTGTATGTAGATTAAACGTTACTTAGGCAATGCACATGCATAATTGATTCTTGGCTACAAGTGATGCAGTAAATGCTAATGACTTGGGTCGTTGTTTCGTGTGGTATGGGATGTTTAATTACTTGGTTACAGTCTCTGTTTGTGTGGCTGAAATGATATTGAAGCCATACCTTTCCCAGGTAATTTCTCTCTTCCATTCTAGAGAAAAAGTTTTCAGAACGTCGCATCAAAGGAAGCTATAGCTTTTGGTATGCTATAGGAACGTATAAACAGTGTTTGTGACGTCACAGAACGTATAATCAGCACCTCCTGTTGTCTTTTGTTGCAATGTATACCTCCTTTGAGCGTCCTCTGATTGGATATTCTATTTGGGTGTGAGAGTGTAACAATGGCAGGTGACCTCGGACGTATTTAAATAAATAGGACAGCTCTATTCCTGACGGGTGGGACTTCAACATCGCAACTTCGTTTGTTTTACGCGTCGGCGCAATGCCGCTTATCTTTCATAGACGTTCTGCAGCACATGATTTATTAATGCAGCCTCTGTAGTTGTCATTCAGTTTAACGTACCCGCTCCTGAAAAGGTCGCGTTACAAAATTTTAAATATTTGTTGTATCGACTTGGCACAATGGAACGGGACTGAAGCCCTCCGATTCGACATGACATATGCATTTAAATGGTGTTCTGTCTGGCTAAATTATCGCTATGTTAACAATTTGCGGTACATTTCCAGACCATGTGTTACACCCACACACACATACACGTTGGATATCATTTTCGATTATGATGTATTTTAATACGATCAGCGAAATAAATTGTATTTAGTATAGATTATATTTAACCCTTTGACGCTTAATGTCAACTATAGTGGTCGTACTGCACCGCTAACCTCTAAAGTTGCATTTTATATATTTATTCAATAAATATAGGTACTGAATATTTTAAACATGGTGTATACTCTCCGTTTCTTTCTCTTCAAAATGCAGTTTGTTTCGTAATTCTAACGTATTTGGTTCCTGTATTATTCACATTTTATATACAGGTGTGCAAAAATTTAAAAAAAAATAATTCCGGCGCCAAAAAGTTAAATGTTGCTTGGGGGGTTTTTTCCTTTTGTTTTTGCCGAAAGCCCGCGTAAGTTCACTTGAATTGATGTAAATTTATAAAATTGATAAAAATTTGGTTCAAGAAGGAATTAAGTCCAAATTAAAGCCAGGGAATACTTCCTGCCATTCGGTTCAGATATTTTGTCTTCTTATTTCCTCTCTAAAAATGTGAAATTATCCCGAAGTTATACGTGTTTTTTGGTAACAGGAAGAACTTGGATGGGGAGTGTTTAAGTAAGGGGGGTGCTCAAGAAAATATTTGTACGTAAGGAGGGGGGATGTATCGAGATGTTTTTGGGAGTATGTGCTCTTCACAAAATATCATGAGGAACAAATAATTAATGGCGGGATGGGTCGGACTGGTAGCGTGAATGAGACCGATCAGAACTCCATACGTGTAGGTCGGAGCACCTGGTTGAAACAGGCCACCTGGAATGTGTATGATGAGACAGGAGTGTAAGGTGAATACATAGGGCAGGGCCCGCGGACTGGGTTGGTGTGACCCAGGGTAGAGTCGGTATTGTGCTCTTGTGAATACGGTAACGAATATTCGGAAACTTTCAGTTTCTCGAGGGTACCTGTCCATCGTGTTGGATTGTAGGCAACAGGATGTGCAGTAACGGCGTCATGATCAATGCAGAGTTATTTTTAGGAGCGTTCGTACAGTCGCGAAAAGTTCCCGTTAGCTTCGTCACGTACGTGCGTCCGCCCGTCCGTGCGTTGGTCTTCTGTCCAGCATGTCATTACGGCTCACTATGGACGGATTTTCGTGAAGTTTGATGTTGATGATTTTTATTATCAGAATCTGTCGAGAAAATCAAAATTTTGTTATAAATTTGGACAAAAAATGTCTGGCACGTTACATGTAGACCTAAATGCGTTTCATACGACGTGTATAGCGCAACAATAAATAGAACGTATTGTTGCGTTATTATAGCAACCATTTCAGTATGGCATTGTTGACAGCGTTGTGTATGTCAACAATACAAAGAGAACACATTGTTGCGTTTCTGTGACAAGACTGGTTATGCGAACGGACATTACATTGCCTCTCGTGTTTCATTTAGCTGTGCTGACAGGCAACTCTCAACCATCCAGTATGAAGTAGAAATGGGCTGTTAAGGTAGCGTACGGCGGCTACCGACAGAGCGTACAGTATGTCACAGCGTAGTTTACAGAGGTTCTCCTAGATGGCATTCAGTGTGACGCCCACAACAGCTCTCCATGCCTGTTTGGAAACCCAGAGCTCCTGTCGTGTATATTATGCGTTTCAATAGGTACGGAAAAGTGGAGGTGGTCAGTAGGAATTCATAACGTTTAAACATTGTCTGCACAGTACAGCTGTTCAGGATTTGCAAAATAACCAACAAACTGTAGGATCCGACGCCAAACATCGTAGCATGTACCGTTATTCGTAAAGTGAGCTGTTTCCTTCAGAAGGTTCGCGATGTTCCCTTCCCATTTGATGTAATTAGCAGTTTGTAGTGGATCGATACTTATAATGGTTGCAACTGATTACAACTAAGAGCATATAAATGTTACCCAGAGTCGGCTGTGGTTTGGGAGATTTTGCGTATGCTATAGCCTACGTTTATGCCGACTTGTGTCATTGTCCATGGCTTGTGCCATTTAAATTGCACCTGGAGCCTGCCGTATCAGCGCCTCCAGCCAGGCCAGCCGTCTGACACTTTGGCACAATAGTGCCGGTGATTCTTTCGTGTGTCTCGTTGGGGCGCGGTGAGAAATTGTGTTACCTGTAGTGTGCTGCAGCCATAGCGAATGTGTTGACGCCCTGTGACAAGCGAGAGATCACTAAACCCGTGTACTTTACTGTCAGTACCCACGTGACCACCATCAGCTTTTCGAAACGTCAGTCGCACTAACTGTTCTAATATAATGAAGCAAATAATCTGCGCTTGGCTGGTCGGCTGAAGCCAAACTCGCTGTTCCGAAACCTTCCGAAATAAATCGTTTGCCTAAAATTATGAGCCAAGGTAAAGAGTGATGCACGTATAAGAACGATGGTTATTTTCCACTGTTGTTTACTGGACACACGTTTCGTTTAACATTTCGTGTTTCCATAGCATGTGAAATAATACGTTTCCGCTGCTAGTAGTTGTAATTTGTGGCAGTGAAATTGTGATTTTAATTTTTAGGTTACTTTGCGGCCTTGCGGGAACGTGGCCCACAATTATAACATTGCTGTTGTCGGAAATGGCGACAAGCTGAATGAAATTCCCGCTTTCCGAACTGTCGTTAGGAGCATACCCATTTCTAAGGGCTGGAACTGCCCGCCTCTCGGTGTGCATTATATGAGCTCCCCCCACCCCCACCCTCCGCCTCATACCAGGGAGTGTATAATGTGTAAAGAATACATCTCTCGAGCTTCTTTACGTGTATTATTTATGATAATGTGTTTTATAATATCTAATAAACCTTTTCATTTCAATGTCTTCTGTTGGGAATAATCCGTCCGACTTCTTCTCGTGACGGTTGTCATTGGTTAGAATTTCCCCCGAATGTGTTACGAGCCCAGAGCAGCTTAAGTCCAGTGGTAACATTGTTACCATTAACCTCTGGACTGGCATGTTTTGGGATGACGTTTCCTCCAGTCCTAATGAAACAGTTATACCGCTGTGACTCGGTCATCATAGCCTCGTATGTGGGAACAGGGTGTAACCAGAGAAGGTAGGGATGACTGTTGGGTAGGAGAGGTTACGCATCACTACCCCTTATACACACCAGAATGTAGAAGGAACCATGGGAGAGACTTCTGGATGTGTGAGTTCGGAACGGGTCAACAGGTGGCCCAACTTCATGTTAGCTAGATGTTGATGATGATGATGATGGTGATGGTGATGGTGGTGGTGGTGGTGGTGGTGATGATGATGATGATTGTGATTATGATGATGACGAATAAACGATGGATGGCAGATCAAGAAAGTGAATGCTATTCCCAGAAATTGCAGTGTGTGGGATATATAATGTGTTCAAAGTATGGGGTCGGTATGAGGTTCAGGAAACAGCACCGAAGGCTTATGAAATAATAAAATAAAGCTGGATAATGTAACGGTTCTGAAACTGTGTTTTATTGTAAGTGTAGAAATGCGTATGAATTCAGCCGGTCGTGGTTGTTATCCAGAATTTCCACGATACACCCAGCGCGGTTGTAATGCACACGATCTTTCAGTTGTGCTGTGGGTGGGTGTCCGTCGCAGTGCGCAGCTGTGAACGGCATTCGTACTGCGATCTTCGGTTATGAATCAGGCAGGTGAGTGGATGGTTTAACTTCTTTTTTATGTGTGTGTGTGAGAATGGACAGATTCATCAGCTAACAAACTCCGCCGCATGTACGATATATCTGGATTTGGTATAGGCCATGATCAGGATTGGGCTAAACGCAGCTCCAATAAGTCATCTGTAGCTGCATGGTATTCATTCTATCTTCTCCCCTAGCGCAGTTGCTTTGTCGCATCGGCCGGGTTATCCCACGACACCTGCGGTGTCGGGGCAACAATAAAAGACGCGCTGAGTATGCTGAGGCAGCGGCCCCCTCTGACATTTCCGTTTGGGTAAATCCCCTAGCCCAAGTGCATGCCGCTAGCGAAGTTAGTCACATGGTAGTCAATACCAACATTCTTGTAAAAGCCGAGGCTAGACGATTGGCAGGTGGGGGGAGGTAGCGTAGTGAAGTACGTTGGGGGCGGGGGTTCAGATAAGAAGATGTCGATGCATGGTGCTTCGTTCTCTCTTTTCTGTGTCGTCAGGGTGATTGGAACGGAGTGCCAGACCGTCAGCAGAAGGAACTGCGAAGGACGGTGCTATAGAAATGTACCACGTTTACATGCTCGTATTTTCAAAGTTCGTCTGAAGTAGGAGCAGCGGTACTCGAAATATGGATACTGTTTCCGAATATGGATGAACGGCGTAGAGTTTGTAATCAGCATGAAGAACGACCGAGCCAACAGGAAACTTTTAAAAGCACGTAGTAGAATAACGCAACTCGCAGAGACCGTTCTCGGAAACACAGTTATCGTGTTGTGTGCTGCGGAATATTGGCAAGGCAGCAGACAGCGCTGAAGCTCGCACCGAAAATGTTATGCCACTGCGGATGTAAACCGATGGTTCAGTTTGCATATTACGCATTCTTTGCTTACACATCTTGAATCAGTTTGTCACGAGAGACAAGAATTCTTGTGCAGGACAATCTAATTTAGCGCCATAAACAACGTCAATATTGTATCTCAACTCCACGCAATTTCGTATGATTTTCAGCCACTCTCTTTTTATTTGTGGATTGAACCACTTTTCACATGTTTTATTTGGATAACTACGTGCACAGTTCTGCGGACACGCTGTTCCATGCAGGCAGCAGAACGACGTCATGACGTGAGCTCCAGACTCTTTCCTAGTGCGAATGATAAATCTGTTCAGAGGCAGTAGGTATCATGAATACCTTCGTTTGGTATGATGGTGAAGACGGCAACAAACAGCGTCTTAATGCACAGGCCTTGAAGAGTCACGCTGTGCAACCGTGTGCCGTATTTAGTGCGTCCTTACCTGTACAACCCACTTCGTTATCACTTGTTATGCTAAATGCAGCAAACGTAGCTTCTGCAGTAAGGTGTGTATGACAGCCACATCACTACACTGGGCTAGGATTTAAATCCAGTTTAAATGTCTAATGACTTCTGTTATATACGCATGTAATTAGTTGTAATTTGTTGGTGTTCATATTAGGCACAGTTTCATCGGAAATGACGTGCTGCCACCGACTTTCCTGTCTGCCTTCGTAGCTTCTAGCTCTTTTCCTCTCACCTGTGTCTCCGGTTTACGTATACCTTTCACTTCCGGGTTTGCTGGGGTGGCCTGATTTTGGTTAGGGGTCTGAGACTTCGTGACCAGCCCTCTGCCTGTGTTATGTGCTTCTCTAAATCTCGTTGCGGCTAGGCGGGTGTTACCAAACAAACCGCACCTATTCAGTCTAGCACAACACAGGTTCATTTTAATTCATTTGGCTGCCCTTACATGTGACCGGTAACCAGTTCCATGAAAATAAAGCTGTCTTAACTTGGTTTGTTTAAGAATAGCCACAACGGGATGGATTCCACAAAGATTGCTTACCATTTAATGTTATTTCATCAACCGATACAAGAATGTACAAAATAAGATCCTAAAGTGTAATTCCAACCTATATTTTAACAGTGTGTTAATAGAGGCCAGATCCTTAAGTGTGTTTGGATTTAAGTTCGAAATACTTCCCCCGTAGTCAAATTTAGAAGGCCTAAGGCCCAGAAATTGCGTATCAAAGATGAGATTAAATTTTTATAATTGAAAATAAAAATAAATAAATAAATAAATCTGACGTTAAGGTGACCGTGCATCGTGATATATTCTTATAATGAAACCTACTAGATGTACTAATTTCACAAATTTATTTTTTGGAATAAAACTCTACATGTCTCGGACAGTTCCTCTGTCCATGATCAGGAGTTTTTTATTGTACACACAGCAATGGTATATGTCATACAGGTTTGCTGACAGCTTGTGAGCAGCAAGCTGTCAGCAAACCTGTAACGGTAACCAATTTAATTAAAATAAACCTGTGTTGTGTTAGACTGATTAGGTGTGGTTTGTTTAGTAACAGACACCACGGGATGGCTTCCATAATGAGTGCCACTAAATTGTGTTTTGCCGCAGGTAGTTAACTGTCACCAAGCCCTTGGCGCTGTAATCTGTTTTTTGTGACTTTTGTTTCCTTTCGGTTGCTATGTCGGTGTCATGTATGGTTATTTTGTGAGTGGATTTTCTGTTCTGGAGTCGTTTCTGTTGTGTTTGGCCGGGGCTCGTCTCATATCGGCTTGTTATTACAACGTATTTTGTGTGTTAATTCTTTGTCGTCTGTTATATAAGAATTTGGTTCTTTTCAATGTATGTTATAACAAATTATGTTAATTGTTTATGTTATATTTGGTGTGCTGATGTTATGGTTGTTACGCCTGCCGTGCCTTCACACCACAGTGAATACTTCAGATATATATATATATATATATATATATATATACGTGTATATGGATACAAAGGAAGGCAAAAAAATGAGGAGATTAGATGTCGCTTCGTCTTTATTCGCAGTAGGTAAATATTCGTCCTTTATATCCGAGATATAATGACACATCCAAAAGGAAATGACGTTGCTGTATACGGCTGACAAGGAGAAAAGGAGCTTATTTTGTGCATCTGGTGCTTACGACAGACTCATGGAATAAGTCGCATTGGGAGTTCATGTCTGGCTGCCTGGTTCCGCGCAGTTTGCGAGTTCCAGATCGCGTTTCTTAAGTGGTGTCGGTGAAATTCGGTGCTGCGATCATGTACTTGAAGTTAACCATCGAATTTTGGTTCGGTTCATACTGATCGTCTGCCATACTCATACTCTACAGTGAGATGAAGTTCATCTCCCGCAAAACAGTAGATCAATTAAGGTCTGTAACTCCGAATTGACTGACCTTGACATGTAGTGTAAATTTTGCTAACTGAAAGTAGAAAGATAATAAATACGCGAGGGGACGACGTCACCTAAGATTGAAAGTAGAAATTTGTTCAACAAATCAGTCATTATTGGGACAATGAAAACAGTATGGCAGGGCATGTAGTACTTTCCTAAAGATAAGCATTGCATAACAAATTAAAGTGGAGAACCTGAGGCGAAGAAAACACTCAAGACCTAGGCACAGGTGGGAGGATAATAATGGAGGGAATTTATAGACGTAGTGTGTGAGGATGTGTCTTGGATGCGTGCGGTTCAGGATAGCTTCCAGTGACAGCCTTCTGTAAAAACAGTAATGGGCCTTTGGTTTCCGTAAAAGCTGAGACTTTCTTGACTGCCTGAGCAGCTCTCAGCTTGTCAAGAAAGTGTGTACAGCGTGGTGTTAAAAAGAAAAAAAACTTACTGGTAGGTGTAGTCACTTGAATGGACTGGCGGTGACTGTCAGCGATACAGCAGCACAGTTTACAGTGTGCACGCACTTATACACACGCACGCACATTGTTTTTTTTTCTGGCCTTGGAGGATGCAGAATCGACGGAAAGCAACTGCAAGACTATTTCACCCGAAGGTATATTTGTCATTTATCATCGCACTTTGATGTTGACCTGTACTCTTAATGATAACGCTAGTAGTGATGATATAGAGAGTGGCTGTTGATAAAGCCTTACGCAGAAACCCTCTTTCTGTTTCTGGATATTCAGCAGTCGTGTGTTGGGGGTTGCTAAATGTTTCGCGCCAGATTACAGCGTACTTACAGTTCGTGATTCGCATCTTCACAGTGCACTGCGTAACGTTTGAGAATGGAATCTGATGAGACTAAATGTCATAAAAGTTACGGCTTTTCATCCCCTTCTCTCGTTGTGTCTCGAAACTTACTTCCTTAAAATTCAAACGTGACGCACAAGAAGGGAGAGTGCTGCGTCGAAACTCACGATACTGATACGTTGAGGTTGTAAATAACAAAGAATTTTGTGTTACATTCTGGCCTGAATGCTCGCTATTTCACTTCCTAAATGCATTAAGTTTCTAGAAAGAAATACATAGTGACAAACCTCCGTCTCTTAAAGGAAATTTAGTGGAATGGCTGCCAGTTTCCAATCGAGAAAACGTGCTGTGAAATGTTTTTTTTTGTGAGTTGTGTATCTTAACGGCAGGCAGCGTCTGGTGCGTTTCCGAAACTGACCGAGTGACGATGACGCTGTTCTTCTGTTATATGGTATTTAGGGAACATTCAGTGCGACGTGGCGAGCTGAACGGAGAAGAAGAACACGAGCATAATTCCCACATGCGCCCTCACAATGTACAACATAATTTTTGTGTTATTGCAGCTGTGCTTTCTAGTGATTGGTCGTATTGCTAAATGTTGGCTTGTTTAACCCTTGGCACTTCTCTCGTGTCCACTGAGTACATTCCTTTGGGCAGCTCTTTGCACACCCAGCAGTGTGCAGTTGCACTGATGTCGTGTGTTTGCTTGTTTAAGAACCTTCAATTCAGCCATCCCCTTGTGCTATGACTACAGTACTAGAAAGTGCACTGTTGATACAATAGTGTAATTTCATTTTTTTAAATAATTTTTTCTGGCTCAAACCAAATATCGTCAGGTACCCCACTAATTACAAGACTTGTGTAACTTAGTAGCCCACCCCACTGACCTCGCGGTCTAAGGCGTGGGTCTGCGGTCTGTCGCTTGCTGGGATTGTATGTTGGAATCTTGCTTGGGTCATGGATGTCTGTCTCTTGTGTTTATTATGTGTTGTCTGGTTAGAAGTCCCTGCGTCGGGCTGATCGCTCGTCCAGAGGAGTCCTACCGAGTGTGGTGTGTCTGAGTGTGATCATGAAGCCTCGATAATGAGGAGACTCTAGCCCAGTACGGGTGTTGCACCATGGAAAAAATATCTGAATTAGTACATTTACATATTATCACTGCTGTAAGGCTGCAGATTATATGTAATTAGTAGACTGAATGATGATGGCTCTTTGCGGCCGAAACATTTAGCGGAAAAATGCCACAAATAAAGTTACATTAGCACTGTTTCAGTAACACTTTTATTTTCATCCATACGTTGTTCAAGTACGACATTATGTTTTACAGTAATTCATACAATGTTTGCACTCCTCGAAGGAGACAGCGTGCGTATTCGAGCCCCCCCTCCCCCTCCCCCTCCCCCCGCGCCGAGTAAATTTTGTAACCGTTCTCGATCGGTGACGTAACACACTCCTGCATCTCTGATTGGTTAGCCAACGTATATAATAGTTTGGTCACGTACGAAATTTGGAACGTGTGCATCATTTGTATTTTTTATCCCCGGCTGAGTGCTTTCTTTTCTTCTGGAGATTCCGCCGTCGGTTCGGGCGAAGATTGCAGCATTTGCTTCCCAGGCGGCTGCAGTCCTCAGCAAAACAGATTTACATGATACATTAGTTACAGGCCACTGAGGGAAAGAAAATGGTTCCAATTTCAAATATAACAAGATTGGAAAGGTGTACTCCCGTGTGGAGTACGCAGTCGCTATATGTATGTCTAAACTCGTTCCTGTTCAGAAAAGAAGAAATCTCTTTCAGCCTGTACCAGTTTAAGTTCTTCGCATACCTCTTATGGATTACCTTGTCTGTTTATGGTCAGAACCACATGCAAATTATATTTGTAGTGCCTGTGCAACAATTTTCTGGCTAATACACGTGCATTAATTAATAGGTGCCAGCAAAACTTCAATTAATGAGTCTCAATCATTAATGACTGGATTAAAATTCTAATTGTAAACGCCGAAACAAATTTCTATACCCCACAACCTGTTTTCAGGTTTTGACGGCCATCCACGTGTAGGATTATTGGTCATGCTACGCATTTAATTTCACGCTGCTTTCTGTGTTTTTAGTGTGTGTTAAATTTTGTGAAGAAATAAATGTGGTTGTGGCATGCGAAGTGTCTGTTTTGTCTGACCTGTCTGGCACGGGAGGCCCTACCACTACTACTTCCCTCCAACGTGGCCCGATCGGTCCACGTTGGAGGGAAGTAGCTGTACCAGTATTATGACCTGTACCGGAGGCTGCGGTTACAGTTTTTAGTACTCCTGATGATGGGTGCTGTGACACCCGAAACATGTAGAGTGACTTTGCAGT
>Ga0123354_10011489_pt1 | contig 13690 bp, 10 predicted proteins | sample TergutLab28metaG_2_FD_97872 | JGI IMG/M metagenome (GOLD analysis project Ga0123354, IMG submission 97872) | Labiotermes labralis P4 segment gut microbial communities from Petit-Saut dam, French Guiana - Lab288 P4 | ecosystem: Host-associated > Arthropoda: Insects > Digestive system > Gut ... | reverse complement strand
GGTATAGCTCTACTCTACAGGCACTGAGGCTCTGTACAGGCCGTACGGCCCATAGGGGGAGTAGAGGTATAGCTATACTGTACAGGCACTGAGGCTCTGTACAGGCCGTACGTCCCATAGGGGGATTAGAGGTATAGCTGTACTGTACAGGCACTGAGGCTCTGTACAGGCCGTATGTCCCATAGGGGGAGTAGAGGTATAGCTGTACTCTTTCTTGACCACGGCACTAGAAGGGGGTTAGGGGTCAGCGTCACACCCAGGCCGCTCTTTACCCCCGGGAAATACCCGGTACCCATTAAGGGAACAAATGTGAGAGATCAGAAGTTTAAAGCCGCTACACACAAGTCTTTTCCGTTTAGGTACTGTTCATAGTGGCTGCGAATTTGATTCCAACGATAGAATAATTTCTGAGGTTTAAATGATGTATCTCTCATTTAAGATCTTTATGATCACTTAACATAACCGGATTATAATATGTTGAAGAATTCCAACAAGATGCAACAGTATGCAGATATTTGTTTACTGCTAAATTACTCTACATGTTTCGGGCGTCAATCGCGCCCATCGTCAGGAGTACATAAAACTGTAGTTGCAGCCTCTGGTACAGATCATACTATCTGGGGAGCAAGCTTCTTCAAAGCTTCAAAGCTTCTTCAAGAAGCTTTGGAGATAGTATGATTTGTACCAGAGGCTGAAACTACAGTTTTATGTACTCTTGATGATGGGCGCGATGGGAGCCCGAAACATGTAGAGTAATTTATCAGTAAATAAATATCTGCATACAGTTGCATCTTGTTGGATTTCTTCAACCTAGAATTACGATGCACGGAATTACCAATATAAAAACAGATTATAATAATTTGATCGTAAACCTGTTATCCATAAACAGATGCATGTGACACGACATAATATTACAGTCTGGCAACGAGAAATGTCTGTAGTTTTACAACAACGTATACCGACTTCTAATATAATAACCTCTAATATCCTGTGTGATTCTGTGCTGCGTGCCGTTGAGATTTACTGTGTGAAGAACCGAAATATCTATGGCCACAGATAAAATATGATATGTTAATTAGATATGATTACTTTATTTTGATGCGATTGTAAAATCTATATAATACAGAGTGGGTCATGTGTTAGTTGTATATGGAACACAACGGAGGAGAACCTCATCAAAATCATTGACGTGTCGTAATAAATATAGTTTAAATATAATATTTATAAAGAAATATAGGCACGAAATTTACTTCAAAAATCAGATTTTACTAATTATTGTTCAATAAGCTGACATTGGACCCACTCGCGATATAATGGATAAATAAAAAAGAAAGTCTATTTGAAGCATTTAATTTTTTCATGGTTTAAATCCAGAACGTATCTGCTACTTCAACAGATCAATCGATGTTTAATACTGTAGCCGACAGTTTTTGGTATATTTGTTTATTAGGATCGCATCAGTTACGGGCGGTTCTTAGCCATACGTTAAAATTTTTAAATGTCAACGTATGTTCAAGAGTCACTGATTGATAGGCAAGAGGGGTTGTGTACAGTGAGAGATTTAAATGAGGAAACGGTTAGCAGGAGATAACAGAAACAAGCAGTCCAGTAAGAGAGCAGTCGAGTAAGAGAAGAGTGTTAGTGAGGGAGTGCAAGTAAAGTGACTGGTATTTTACTGGAAAATGACTTGGTTATTAAACTGTATAACAGCACGTCTTTTGTACCATGTATAAATGAATCAATAAGTAAATAAGAAAATAACTAAAACTGAATGTGATTCGATGAACCACACCCGTCTCCCGAAAGAAGTTCTCCTACCTGACTGAGCACGTCGGGACGTACAAGTAACAAAAGGGCCATCGATGTTTCATAATGGCGCGTTTTTTCATAGTAGTTAATAAAGCAAGCACAACTAATGACATTGTGGTGTACAGCTGATATGTTTCTTCTGTAATGTAGTACTAACTGGGCTTCTAAAGTATTCCCTCAGTAGAGTATTAAACGTGAAGACAGATTTGTGACTAAGCCCCTACGTTTGGTGACGCTGAAGTACTAGGCTTTCGAATAATGTTTTGAATTTAGTGTAGATGTTAAAATATAAACAGGTGGAGGGCACGTGTGAATGCGGTAATGAACCTCCTGGTTCCATAAAATGCGGGGAATTTCTTGACTAGCTGAAAACCGGTTAGCTTCTCAAGAAGGACTCTGCTCCATGGAGTGAGTGAGTGAGTGAGTGAGTAAGTAAGTAAGTAAGTTAAAATGTAAACGGTAGGTTGCATAACATGAACAAAATCCACTGTCCTTTTAAACACAGATGATTTTATTACCATCTCAGGGCTGCTGAGTTATATAATAAAGGTTTGTGTGTTTTGAGTTGAGAAACCATTTTCAAGTCAAAATATAGAATTCTAAATGAGGTGAAACATAATTCTAATAAGTTTTGATTTTAAATGAAGATATTATTAGGTTAATAACAACTCACATTAGGTACTGAGTTGAATAAAACTTTCTTTCAAGCCGAAGTATGTATTTCTTATTATATAGCCCTGTACACATAAGGTGATAAGAAAATCGGCTGTGTTTAAAGGGTCACTGAATTGTATTCACGGCGGGACTCAGTAAATTAAACTGGCAAACATTACACTGTTATGGCATAATTTAGTGATCCGCAAGATTTACTAGCACGTTTTCAACAGACTACAATTCATATCAGCGTCCATGAACAAGACCATACTTCAGTGCTTGAGATCTGATGACGTGCAAAAAGTCTTCCAGATTCTAACCAACCTGACAAATGTACAACTGGAGATATAAATAGCCAAAACTAAAGCCATGCATATGAAAGGAAACTGTATAAATTGGGTGAAAATAGCATGCATGAGAGTAAACTTGTTTGATTAAATCTAAAAGAATGTAGCACGCAAGGGAGGGAGGAAAATGCATGTTAGGGATGATGAACTAACAGAATGAAGGGTATGTATGTGTAAAGGGCAAGGGAGAAAGAGAAATCCGTGCTCTTCTGAGATATTACGCTGCGTAATATCTCAGAAGAGCGCGGATCTCTTACGTATAGCTGACTCAAAGCAGGCTGCAGTGGCTGGCTTATTTGTTGTATACAATAATGAAACCTTAGTGGTAAATAAGACAGCGCATGATTTCTGGTTTAGAGGAACCGTACGTAGTTATATGTCAGTCCCATTACTGATTGGTTTTACAAGACTTCTCAATTATGTGTTCATTTAAGACAATTCTTCGTGAGAGTGGTATAAAAAATTTTTGGTTGTCATCTGCATAAAACATGTGCCACGAACGGAGACAGAAATGATGTCATTTGATAATACTGCGAAATCCAGACAGGCCGCTACATCGAATTCATTTTAGGAGTCTGCCAATCGTGGTCAGGGGGGTTAAAAATTCAAACAAGAGGAGGAAGGTAGCAGAAGCTCTTGTAAACAGGATTTCACCGGTCCGTTCTATTCTGCCAACAAACCTAGTGCATGGCTTTCATTTTATTTCGCTGACGGGAACGGTATTGCATTCCGTCGCCATAAACGTTGATGCTAGATTTTTCGTAAGGATGTATAAATAGGTGGACGCGCTGCGTTTCAAACCGTCTTTGTGGGAGTTTCAAACAAATTCGGCTCCTAACCTTGTTGTTAAAGCTCCTGATCTTAACCAGGCTGTCTCTAGTTCAAATCCCTAAGCTACTTACGTCAACTTCGTTTGGTTTATTGATGTGTTGGTTTATTGAATTTCGATTTGACATCTTCACAGCATATAGTGTGGACTGTGGGAAGGTTATGAACGATGAATTTGTAAGAACGAGGGAGGGATCCATTGTGGCATGTTGTAAGGTAGGCTGCCTTGAGTCATATTTGATTTTCACAATTCCTGAACCCTTTTGTGGCCCGTGGTACACAAATATGCCACCTGGTTTAACATCAAAAAATTTAAAAATTCTGCGTGATATCAGGCTTCCACCACTGTAGGTAACTAACTACCAATCAACGTTGCTTAACATCCGATAAAAGCGAAGGTTACATTTCAAAAATGTTCCCCCACGAAGAATATTAAGTTTAATTTTTTTCTCTCTGAAATTGTAGTTATTCTCAGCATCATCAGCTGAATTAACTTCGTAATTGGTATGTTGCGTTTTCTCTGTTAGATACGATCCTTACTTTCCTTTGTTATTGTGTTCAGTTTCGCCATTTGAACCACCAGAATAGCCTTCTAAATTATATTAACGCTAACCAGTCAATAAAAGAAATCCGCGGTCCTTACCCCCCAAGCCCTATTTCTCACAATGTTGGTGTCTCCACTTTCGTATTACTTGTAGGACGAACGGGTCCAGCTTGGAGGCCTTCTACTATAGCGATTCTCTTTCCTTCCCACTCCCCAAATAAATTTTCCCTTATTTCTCCCACTACTTTCCATTTCATGTACTCTTTTAGTTTCCAAAGGATTAACTAAGATGCTGGCCCATAAGAGCAGCAGTGCGTATTCAGTAAATAAAAAACAACTATAGTTGCTAATTTGAAGGTCGTGTCATTGCTCAGACACTTCCTCGCGGGCCTCTCAAGGCGGAGACCCTTGCTGGATCCAAGGCTAGTCCGTAAGGGGTTTGCGCTCGACAGAATGACACAGAGACCGGGTTTTCACCGAAAGCGTAGGGTTTCCCCTATCCTTATGTGATACCGCCAATGCTGTATACATGTTCATTCGTCACTCGACAGTGCACAATTAGCAATAGATTTGTTTTCTTTTGTTTTTGTCGCGGCACCCCCCCCCCCTCCCCCCAGTGAGCCAGGGCCTCCTCATTCGCGAGGTTTCTAGATCACACACAACGACGCACCGCAGTCGATAGGACTCCTCTGGACGAGTGATCAGCTCGTCGCAGAGACCTCTACCTGACAACACACAAACAGACAAACATCCATGCTTCCGGTGGGATTCGAACCCAACAATCTCAGCAGGCAAGCGGCCGCAGGCCTACGCCTTCGACCACGCGGCCACTGGGACCGGCTAAGCAACTGATTACTTACTTACTCCATGGTGCAGAGTCCTTCTTGAGAAGCTAACTGGTTTGCAGCTAGTCAAGATATTCCCCGCATTTCACGGAACCCGAAGGTTCATTACCGCACTCACAAACGTCCGCCACCTATCTCTATCCTGGGCCAGCCCAATCCAGCGCATATACCCACATCCCACCTCCTGGAGATCCATCCTAATATTATCCACCCATCTACGCCTAAGCCTGCCTCCCCAGTGGTCTCTTTCCCTCCGGCTTCCCCACCAAGAACCTAGACACCCCCCTCTCCTCACCCATACGCGCCACATGCCCAGCCCATCTCATTCTTCTCGATTTTACTGATGGCGTCCTTATATAAACTCATTTTAAAAATGCTCAACAGGTGGTAAATTAACGACTGTAGTTTCAGTACGCTCCAAAGATTCATTATCTTCTTAGCGATAAGATAAAGTGGCATAATGAAGTAAAAAAATGTGCTTTGTCGCTGTCTTCGCCAGTACATAAGTACAGTGTGTGGGTCTGCAGCCGAGAGATTAAATGCTGATACACCTCCACTTATCTGAAGCTTAAGTTGTTTATGTGATGTTACGGGCTAATTTTAGCTCCAAAGTGGAAGCTTTTTTTCTAGAATGTGTTTAATTTGTTAATTGACTTCTTGTATAGAACTCGAAGTTCTTTATCGTATATACAGAGAACTGCAAATGGGCCCAACCCGAAAGTAATTGGATCCAGTCCAAAACAGTATATCCGTCCTCTATAATGTCCACTTTAATATTATCCTTCAATTTATATCTGCTTCTCCTAATTTTCTTCATTTCCATATCTTTTGTACGCTGATCTTCTTCCACATACTCGTACCGTGCGTTCCTTCGTCATCTTTCTTTCTTTGATAACCGAATGTTACAAATTAGCCAGCCTTGGTTATGTAAATTTACGTCGTATTTTTCAATTTCATTTATTCTTCAAACTTACTGAAGTCTTCGTACGAGAGAAGCCAACAAGTTGCACTATTTATCAACTTTATTTTGATATACAACTCTACGTGTTGCGGACAGACTTGCTGTCCATCATCAGGATTCTTCATACTGTATTCACAGCAACTGGTGAAGTCGTAGTTATGTTGACTGTCTGCTAGCAGTCAACATATCTAGTATGACAAATACCAATTGTGAGAAATAGTGCATCTTCTTGTATTCTATCATACGAATACATCACGATGCACGGTCCTCAGAATGTCAAATTACTTAAGTCTCTTCGGTCCTTGTTCTTTTCTTAGAGTGAAAGACATTATCAAACACCGAAATATCCCGATGACCCCTTTGTGAATGATTTAGCCTCGTTAACTGCATTTCTGTTGACGGATATTGCTGTTCTGAGAAGTTGCTGAAATCATGCTAGGAAGAAACTGAAACACAGAATATGAGCTTTTGTTCTGGGTACTATATTTACGTTCCGCAAGACGGGTGGATCTTGCGAAATGACGGTGTGCACCGTCTTGACTTCGAGGTTCGTGACGAAGACTACGGTTTATGAACACTTCAAACGCTGTGTTTCTCTCCTGCCGGAGCGATCTGTATTCAGAGATTTCCTCGTTCAGCAGCTGCGATTTCAATCATCTGGAGTTACACACGTGCCCTGACTTAGTCGCTTAGTCGCCGACTTCTCACCACAGAGTCCAGGTCTTTTTCGGACCACATCGGTTTTCACCAGTCAGTTACCCTTCCACCAGTCTATCAACCGGGTAATCGTGAATAACCCTGATAATGGTCACAGTTCCACATAGACATAGAACAATGTTCCCTAGAGGTTTAATGTGCATAGTTCGAAAGTATGAGATGGGCTGGGCATGTGGCGCGTATGGGCGAGGAGAGGGGGTGTATAGGGTCTTAGTGGGGAAACCGGAGGGAAAGAGACCACTGGGGAGACCTAGGCGTAGATGAGCGGATAATATTAGGATGGATCTCCAGGAGGTGAGATGTGGGTATATGGACTGGATTGGGCTGGCCCAGGATAGGGACAGGTGGCGGACGCTTGTGAGTGCGGTAATGAACCTTGTGGTTTCGTGAAATGCGGGGAATATCTTGACTAGCTGCAAACCAGTTAGCTTCTCAAGAAGGACTCTGCACCATGGAGTAAGTAAGTTCGAAAGTATGTACAGCGCCCTTTGTCCTAAATGTGAGTGGCCTTTCCATAATGAGGCATATTCGTGGATGTAAATATGTAACTATCTTCATCTCACGCTATACGGCACAACAAGCACATCGACAGCCGGTCTCAACAGAACACCGTACGACTCACACATAACACACGGCATGCTGCCACAGCACCAAATTAATATAACGAAGTAAATAACTGAGTGTTTTAAACTGTAACTTTAGCAAGAAACAAAGTAAGCTCCCTGAGGATGATCGTATGATCGGGGCATGTAGGAGCGTTTTAAGTGTTTTAATGTAAATTTTAGATTATTAAAGACTATATATGTGCATTTGTTGGTGTGTTACTTAAATAAATGTATAACATTTACTGTTATAGACACTGCTGTGGAACATGAATCATTAAACTCTTTTGGTTACGGTGTAGTAGGCCTGATTTTAGAATGACAGATTTCAGAATAATGGCTGGAATTGTGAAAAATTTTACATATGATTTCATAGTGGCAGAAATGAATACAGCAAAATGTGATACAACGAAATTAGCTTCCTGTCAAATACTGTATTATTTCACTGACAAGCGCGAAGAGCTCTCAAATTTGTTCGTTGTACTCGATTAATGTGGCAGCATGTTATCCCCATTCTACGCCATAAACGTATTATTTCTGCATTTGTCACTATGAAACTTTAATGGTGGAAAAGGACATTGGCGCTCTTTACTAAAAGTCATAATAATGAATCTCTCACACAACGAGAATAATACATGGGAATCTTATGCGTATTGGACCGTGCATCATCTTGATATTTGAATAAAGGTTGACCAACTAGATGACACTTGCTTTGTTATATATTGTTCAACATGTTTCAGACGTTAATACGTCTGAAACATGTTGAGCAATATATAATAAAGCAAGTGTCGTCTAGTTGGTCAACCTTTATTCAAAATACATGGGAACTTTTCAGGCTTGAGAGATATGGATCTATTCTGTATCGAAAAATAATTTTCCTTCGGGCAAATTCCGGAAGAAGATCTCAAATTATATTCCTCCAATCCAATTCAGTTTTTCATTACACGTGCTGTCATTTCACATTGTATAGCCTGAGAAACTAACAACGTCATAAAACCGTAAACGCATAAGTAAGTGCGGGTATGTAACGGAAGTGAATTACGTTTCACTCTAAAAAAAAAAGCAGTATGTGATTTTAAGCGTTCTTTACGGTACCAAAAAGAACCCCCTGTGTGAAGAGCACGTCCGTCCGTCTGTGACATAGTGTCATCGATTAAACTCTTGCGCTTTCAAGGAAGTCGGTATAGGATTTCTTTACAGAACGTTATCAAGTAACTTAGGCGCGAGTTTCATGAAAATTGGCTCGGTTACTGGCATACTTTACATTCAAGGGTCCGTGCATTGTGAAATATATGCCGATAATTGTCCAACAAGATGCAACTATACGCAGTTTATTTATATCTGTAAACCGCTCTACATGTTTCGGGTGGTATCTCCACCCATCATCAGGAGCTCATGTCACTGTATCCACAGAACTGCAGTTCCCATCCAGTCACGTTCACGACAGGTAGCAGTTACGGTTTTACTAATGCCAGATGCTGTGGATACAGTGACATTAGCTCCTGATGATGGGTGGAGATACCACACGAAACACGTAGAGCGGTTTACAGATACAAATAAACTGTATATAGTTGCATTTGATGTATGATTGTCCGTGCATCGTAGTATAAGCGTAGAGAAGAAAACCAAATAGATGCAACTGAATGCTTTATTGCACTTATAATCTGCTCAACATGTTTCGGACATATAAGTGCCCGAAACATGTTGAGCAGATTATAAGCGCAATAAAGCATTCAGTAGCATCTAGTTGGTTTTCTTCTCTACGCTTATATATAGTTGCATCTTGGTGGACAATTATTGGTATACTTTACGTCAGGACGTAAATAAATTTTACCTCTCTCTTCATAATTCTTAGCCAGTGTTGGCGAAATTCGGCACAGGGTACTTCCACATAATATATTTGGCAGCTGGGATTCCATGAAAATTGTTGCAGTGAAAGTAATATTTTAATGAAGGGCGTAAATGTATTTACATCCACACTTTCCATAGTTGTTTCCCTGTTCGGTTGAATATCGGTGTCAGTATCTGCACGTAATGCGGTTGAGCATTTCTGAGTTCTTTGAAAATCGGCACAGGGAAGCGGTATTTTACTTACGTGCGTGACTGAAATTACATTCACGCGTGTACCGTTAGAACTTACTGCGTTTTATAAATAAATAATGCCTGTTGTACCGCGTCCCTCTGGGCGCCATTTGTATGCTTCTTAAGCTTCGTGTTAACGGTCTGGTAACCTGGTTCTTAACTTGTAAGAGAGCAACCCGTGTGGAAGTGGGTGTCTGAGGATTCAAATTAGAAGGTATGACATATTTACCCTAGTGCTGCAAAAAGAAGACAGCTTCGAGTACAGTTCTTATGTCTGTCTCTCTTGCCGATCATGTTGTCTGCGCGGGTGAAAGCGCTCGCTGAACTCTGGGATGACTAATTTGAATCCAAGTCGGTGTATATATGTATGTTCGCGATGTTCTGTGCTATATTGTCTGTCTTATGTAATTAGAGGCTCTGAAATTGTCTTGCCCAGTATCTAAAGGATTTATTGCTTTGAAATTGATTCTAAACACGTTTAGAGCGGAGGATTAAATCCCTTCGTACCGGAAGAAAGCACATCTTGACTTGTGATGCATGTTTTCTTCTGAAATGTTTCGCTGTGTAGCTTGGGTGAAACGTAACAACATTTCGGAGGAATGCACCGAGTCAGTCTTCGTGGTAGAAGGAGAAAGACATATTTTGGAAAGCGAACGGTACGTAAAATTTTATTAACTGAATGTTTAGCTATGTACAGGATAAGGGTAAAGTTCGCCCTAGAACAGGCATGAAGCCCCTGAGGGAGGGTAGAGGTATGGCTCTACTCTTTCTTTAACCTCGGCGCTAGATTGGGGTGAGTGGTCAACGCCACGCCCCGGCCGCTTTACCCCCGGAAAAGAGACCCGGTGGGCCCGAAGGCCGGTCTGTCCTAGTGCGGAAAATCTCGCCGCCGTCGGGGTTAAATCTCCGGACCGTACAGTCCGTAGCGAGTCGCTATACCAACTACACCATCCCGGCCAATGCGTTTAATACTTTATTAAACGAAATCATCAATGGTTTGTTATACAGAATGGCGCAAAGGTCATTTGACGTTCGATGTTTTAACAAGACAAATGGTGTGCATTCGACAATTTCATCTTCGTGTTCTCGTTTGCGATGCTTCTGAGACGATAATTTCTCCTTATAGTTCTTCTTCGGGGGGAAGGGGGGGGGGGGTTGTGAAGATTTTGTTATCTGCCAGAAAGCCAATAACGCTTGATGAACTGACGCTTTACTTCGAAGACGCTTTCAGTGACATTGATGGCAACAGGCAGCTTTGTGAGAGAGAATGTGCAAGCGTTCCGGAAGGAATTTGACCATGTGTCAATGTAGGGCGGACAAACATCGAACATTTCAGATAGCCAATAAATGAAAGTATTGTACCGGCAGGGCTGATCCCAGTGGCCGCGCGGTCTAAGGCGTGGATCTGCGGCCGCTCGCTTGCTGGCATTGCGTGTTCGAATACCGCCGGGAGTGTTGTTTGTTGTCAGGTGGAGGCCTCTGCGTCGGGCTGATCACTCGTCCAGAGGAGTCCTAAAGAATGTGGTGTGTCTGAGCGTGATCCGGAAGCCTCGATAATGAGAGGACCCTGGCCCGCTAGGGGGAGGGGGATTGTGTCGGTAAAGTTAAATTAATGTATTACCTCTAATGTCATTTAATCCGCCGATATCCAAGGCTGTGCGTCTTTGCTTATAGTACTTTGTTTTCCTTGGGAGGGTTACCAACCCATCCACAAAACCCCCATTCTTGGAGGACCAGATTGTCTGTCTTAGTCTAGCCTCTCTCTTACGGCCTGTCCGGCTTTGGAGGCCTTACCAGGAACAGAAATTTCCCGCCGGCCTAGCCCGTAAGCGTTGACGCCGGAACAGGTCAAACGACCTAATTCATGGAGGAAGATGATGATGATGATGATGATCTCTGATGTCAAGTGACTTCTGCGCCCATTTTTATGTCGTCGCTTAATGGATAAAAAAAGAATTGAAAAGAATGCTGAAATAACTTTATTTCAGTCCTAATTTGAGGCACTATCCCTGCATTTGTCTGAAGGAGCTCAGAAAACCCACGAAAGAGTTGCGTGTATGTATATATGTATTCCTACGAATAACTGTTAACCTGGACGGGATTTAAACACGCGAAATCCTTAATACGAAGCAAAATTGCTACGCACTCGACGCGAAATGGCTTGTGAACCGAACACTAGCCAACAGATCTTCGTTGTATACTTGCCACGGTTTCTTCATGAACTTAATTTCCGGTATTACTAGTTTATCACAACACGGTATCTGTGTACGTAAACACAAAGGAAGCTGGAAATGCACTGATGCCACTTTTCGGTCTTTGGTACCGTGTGGATTTAATAGGGGTCTGTATCGGGTAAGTAGCTGCCGCCTAAGTGCTTTATCGATCACCACTGTTAACCACTCCCCACCTGTCCATAGTAAATATTGTTCATGAACTACTCGTACTTTAAAGTTAACTATCATCAAAGGCGCTGAAGAACTTTGCTTTATAAAAATGTTTGGCTTCTATCCACGTCAACATGGGTAGGTCTGCTTCTGAAGTTCTTGTCGCTTGGCTATGTAGCTGGAATGTACTGCCGAGAGTAAGAGATTTCTGTCAGGTAGGTAATGTAGGATATGCGCTGGTTGACGCAGTGGCAGGGGAAATTTTTTCTATGATTCTGTATATCGTAGTCCGTCGATTGGTCGTAATTAGTTCCACAAGACAGGCAATGTCCGCATAGCGCAACATTCAGGCGTGTTTGCGTAATGTTTCTACCTCCTGCACTATCCTAAGAACCTGCTTCCATTTCACTCGATTAGAGCGCTTTGATGCCGATTTAATGTTGGCGTCAACAATAAAACCTGCTTAGGGTCTGCATGTAAAGTGCCCGATACTCTGATCGATTTTAACAAAATTTGGAATTTCGGAACAGGATTTCGTAAGAGACCCCAGAATCAAATCCGTCCAGTGGGAGCCGCGCTGACGCATGCGGACAGACGGACGGATAATAGGCGACTTTCATGACAATGCGAACGTGTCTAAAAACAATCGTAAACGAAAATTATCCTTCATCGGTTATAGGAAATGCATGTTGAAAAAGACTTAAAACTCCTCTATGACCATCAGAATTTGGAATTTTTCACGGAAAAGCATACTTTACACTATAGGACAGTATGTGAACATATAATATTAGTAAATTAATATTTTTTCTAACAAATGTCTAGCGTAATCAGTACAGAGACTTGGCTACGGGCTGGACGATCCGCGGTGCGAATCCTGGCAGGAAACGAGTGATATTTCTGTTCTCCAAAACGTCCAGACCGGATCTTCGGCCCATCCAGCCGCCTATTCAAAGGGTACCAAGTTTTGCCCCGGGGGTAAAACGACTGGGGTATGATGCTGACCACTCACCTCCAACTAGCGCCAAGATTAAGAATGAGCAGAGCTATAAATCTGATCCCCCTCTATATCCTTGCGGCGCGGCCAAGGACAACTTTTAACTTTTTTGCTTCTTTCGTAAACACACACGTAATTAGTAAGTAAACTGACAAAAAAAATCCTTCCTTTTACCTAAAAGATTGTAACTTAAAAGAGTATTGATGGAGCATGTAAGAAAGACTTTTGTGAAGGTGACTTAAAGAGCACCGTAATTGGCCATTTCGAAGGTCATGACTTTGGAGTGCTTTGATTGGTAGAAGATGACGAAAACTATAACTTTAGTGATACCATGAATTGAGACTTCCATCCTTATTCAAACGCATGCAGTATTGTGACAGGCGCGACGTAAAATAATATCATTAATCGATTACCTCTGTTTTTCCCCGTCTTTTGTTTCACATTTTCTTCAGTTACTGACTGAGGACACGGGTTAACTTCATCTAATGGGCCCAGAAGATTGCGAGCCCCTTTTTTGGCCCCCTTTACCTTCTTAAGCAAAGAAAATGTGAGCTCAAAAGAACGCTGTGTATGTCGTTGTGTTCACATATTAGCTTTTGCAACGTTTAACTAATGGTTACGGACTTCGGTAAGAACATTACATTATTGCAGGAAGTTCAGATGCTGTACTGTAGCCGAAAATTTTTGGTATATTTATTAGGTAGAGCGATTGCTGGCCACCTCCATCCGTTATAAATTTAAACTACCAAAGGACATTTAAGAGCCGTTGGTGACGGGTAGGAGGGGTTACCAACAGAGAATTAAACGAGAATACGGTAAGCAGCTGATAACGGGAAGTATGGGTGATGCTGGCAGTCGAGTAAGGGTACGTCCTGCGTGCCAGCGACCAGCGTGCACGCGCGTTCCCCCCCCCCCCCCCCCCC
>Ga0123354_10011487_pt1 | contig 13691 bp, 14 predicted proteins | sample TergutLab28metaG_2_FD_97872 | JGI IMG/M metagenome (GOLD analysis project Ga0123354, IMG submission 97872) | Labiotermes labralis P4 segment gut microbial communities from Petit-Saut dam, French Guiana - Lab288 P4 | ecosystem: Host-associated > Arthropoda: Insects > Digestive system > Gut ... | reverse complement strand
ATGATGCTACGCTTTGTAGAGTTTCCCGTATAATCAGTTCGAGCTGCTAATCTTTCGATGACTCGCATGTCATCATTCGGAGCCCTGTAGATACCTACGATTTCCCAAGCAGATTTTGGGTCCCTGGGGAGCTCTGAGCAGAATTCAGGAAGCCTGCTGTCTTACTGTGTAAATTTAAAGTCCTGTGTATCTATTAGGATTAATATTGTTTTACTCGATGTCTGTGTATGCAGTATGTTAAATGTTAAATTTGTTGTATGTAATGTTAGTTGTCATCATATACCACATTTGTAATTGCTGGCTTGCAAGCAGTATCTGTATCTTGTGCATAAGTTATAGGTATGTTTACAGTCTGCTCTGCCTCCTCGTTTAGGGACAACCCTGAACATGGCGAATACATAGTGTCACAACCCAGAAGACAGTAATCTTCTCAGTCACTACTATGTGAGAACCTCAAATCTTGTGTATAATTCATGTATTTTAATTTAATTTTTCTTTCTAGTTGGGATAGAATTGTTTATCGTACGTAAATTCCAGGCAGCTCAGTATTAAATGCCAAGGAAAACACATTTCCAGTTGGCCCATTTTTAATTAATTAGTATCTTGTTTTTAAATGATTAGTTTCTTGTTGCATTTTAGTTTCTGTATAAAAGTGTTTTGTTTGTGAGGAGATTTACTCCATATTCTTGGGACTAAGAACATTTCTGATAAAGAGAGTTTTCTGTTTAATGCATCCGCTGCTATGTAGATAAAAGTGTGTACTTAAAGAAATGGGGTAAATACAAATATTGTTTGCCAGGCATACCCTGATCCAGAGTATAAGCTGAACAAAGCAGCAATGACAGAAGAAGGCCTACCTGCCATGCCTCAAGTGGAGCACACAAGCCTCACCTACAGCTCTTTGTTTCCCAATACATCAGTCATGATCAACTGGCACAGTCAACAGTGTGAACTGTCTCAAGTCCGCAAGCAATGGTTGGTAAGTAATGGCACAGCTTACCTGATGACACTATTGGCATATCAGACTATTTAATGTCAGTGATAGGATGAACTGGAGATGTTTTGAAAGGTGTGATACAAGAGCTTGACATGGACAACGTGCACAGTAGAAGCCCAGTAGGCATATTCTTCTGTATCACAAAGAGTTGACATTGTCAGGAGGTGAGGAATGGGAATGATACACTTGACTGGAACTGAGTAGGTTTCAGTAGTAGAAGCTGACTTGAGACCATAACGTGTTGCTGTGTGTCTTGCCAAAAGGTGGCGTATGTGTTAAAATGAGAGCTTCATATTAATGGAGATTAATGTGTATGGATGGTGGTGCGTATGGGTGAGGAGAGGGGGGTGTATAGGGTCTTGGTGGGGAAACCGGAAGGAAAGAGACCACTGGGGAGACCTGGGCATAGATGGGTGGATAATATTAGGATGGATCTCCAGGGGGTGGGATGTGGGTATATGGACTGGATTGGGTGGGCCCAAGATAGAGACGGGTGGCGGACGCTTGTGAGTTTGGTAATGAACCTTTGGGTTCCAGGAAATGCAGAGAATTTCTTGACTAGCTGCAAACCAGTTAGCTTCTCAAGAAGGACTCTGCACCATGGGGTAAGTAAGTAAGTAATGTGTATGGATGTATGGGTGAATTTTAGCTGCTTTTTGTTCCTTCTGCATGTGTTCTTTGGCTTCCATTGAAGCAGGTACTCCAGGCATGTAATTATATTCTCCTTTTGCAAGTTTTGTACTGCCCAGAGAAGATTCTATCAATTGTTTTGTTTTACAGGTAGACGCAGCTCTGAGTGTGAACCCCAAATTGAAGCTGAACCCTCGGAACCAAGATGTTGTTCTTTATGCTGTTACAAGGATAGATGTGTCAAAGAATTCTCTTACCTGGCTGCCACCTATCATATTCCAACTTCCTAGTCTCAGGTATGCTGCATGTGAAATTCAGATTCATGAAGGCTGAGTTACATTTTCTCAGAAAGAGCCTTAGTCTGGTTTATTTTTAGATCATGCTTAAATGGATGGCTGTAGTACCTAAAAATATTAACTGTTTTCAAGTTACTATTTAACAGGAGAATAAATTTTTTAAGTACTTGTTAGTATTCAGTTCATAAAATATAATCTCATTGAGTCTCCAAAACGTTAAAATATTTTTGCTGATTGTTTTGTGACTTGTTTAATATGAGAGAAGAACATAAATTCTCCACAGGTATCTGAAATTAGAATGCTGTAAAAAATTAGGTAAGTGGGCAGTTCTGAGTAGCTTAATTTTCTGTTCGGATCATCTGGTGTCAGTAGGGAAGTGCATTGCAGCAATTTTTGATTGCTGTACATTCAGCTGAGCTGGATCAGACAAGCAGTATGTAAGGGTAGATATCTTCAAAAGTAGTAATTGGAAATTATACAGGTTTTTAGGATTCAGTGTGGCTTGTGGTTGTGGCCAGTGGGTTGCTTTAATATTACAGATGTTGAACCTTTAGGTTGTGCGATTAGACAACATACCTGTAGGAACTACTCTGACTGGTCAACCGATATAATAAGTAGCAACAGAAACCACTGGGTAGTCACTTCACCTTGAAGATGGCAAGACTAAGATCTCTGAAATAACAGAAATATGTCCCCACATCTTTACTGTGCCATCATTCAAAACAGGATCCATTAGCACTGAACTGCTGTTAAACACTTTGTTTAATTCAGACCTCTCTTTTATTTGTCTAGGTATTTGAATGTAGCACAGAACAAGATTGAGAAGTTGCCACCAGCTGGTGGCCATGTTGCTAATATGTCACCTTCAAGGAAAACGAAAACTGGTAGGGGTACAGCCATACCAGAGAGATTGGGATACACTGCTCCAGTACTGGAGGAAATCTACCTCCAGGTATGTGAGATTTGAAGTTCTGATGATAGTGAGTTTAAAGATCACAGCTTTCTGGAATGTGATGTGTTGTTTCATAGATTGGTGCCAACATTTGGGAGGAACTTTCTACCTCCCATCTTCTATCCTAAAGAAGGAGGCAGCAGATTCTCTGAAACATAGGTATCTATCTGCAAAACTGCGTGTAATTACATTCCAGAAGACAGCAGTTGCCACAGCATCTGCATCACACATGTTCTGTACACTAAGTATTTGTTGTAGGACAACCGACTGGAGCAAATCTGTGAAGAAATTTTCGCATTGTCATCACTTGTGACCCTTGATGTGTCCAATAACAAATTGCAGACATTGCCTTATAATATGTGGAAGGCTCCAAAACTAAAGGAACTGAATGCTGCCTTCAACCTTCTCAGGGAACTTCCAACAAATCCACCGGAGGTGAGTCCAGTGGTTAAATTGGTGTACAGAAAGAGGATCAGACAGCTGGCAAAGTTTGTCTTTTAGCCAGGTCTTGGATTTGAGATTAAAGGCATGTTTTCAGCATTTTATTTTAACTCTCTTCACTCATAAAAAAGTATTTAATTGTGGTGTCTTAAGAGAACTTAATGTTAAATAGCATACACTAAGGGAATTTAATGTCTAGTCCAAATGCTTTGGCAGTGCTGAATTGCAATAAGCAGAATTATTATTTCAGCTTCTGAACATCTGCAGTTTTTTCAAACACAGCCTTTCTGAAATGGTATATGATTCCATCACCAGATGTAAAGAACGAAAGATTACTACTCACTTGAACCAATAGGAGTTACTGATCTTGTTCACTGGACACACACAGATCCACTTTATGGAACAAGATTTTTTAAATAATTCAAGGTAGCAGGCAAAGATTAAAATTATAGTGTTGTTTATGGTAGTTGATATTTTCCTTCGAAACCATTCTGAAACTATAAACTTTAAGATGTCAGTTTTTTGTCAGTTCAGTGCTGTAGATGCTGACATATTTTATCTTTTTTGTGTAGCAGGAGTCTCAGGACACTGTGAGTATTGCTTCATCTACTGAGTCTGGTAGGTCCGGTTACCATGATAGCAGTGCAGATGCAGCCTTAGATTTGAGTGCCAGTATAGAAATGTCTGCAGCATCTGACAATGATGGGAATTCCACCAGTGAGGAGAATTTGCTAGATGCTCACACCTTGCATGCAGCATCTGTAAAGGCCAAGTCTGTACAGTAAGTGTGATTGTAGTTTTTGTCCAGGAATAGTCAACTGATTCATGCCACTTGTAAAGTAAATGTTCGAAGATTACAAATTAACATTTTCAATCACACGCAACGCTTGCTTTGTAATAGTATTTTACATCGAGACTAGTTTCAGCCCTAAGTGTGGGCCATCTTCAGGCCGTTATGAGAGAACACAAAAATTTACAGAAAAATTTATGTTCCATTAGGTTGGAGATTTCCACTTTTGCATTAAAAATACATTATGTATGTATGTAAAGTGTATAAGGTTGTTGTCTAATTACAGGAAGCCTAAAGATATTTGAAATGCTATAACTGTTTGTAAAATTTAAAAATGCCAAGTGCATGTAATTATGAAAGAAGAAATAATATATGAAGTATGTCAACTGTTAAGATTTTTAAATATATGTATCTAAAATAGTAGTGTTTTGTGTACATGCATGCTACCAGTAACTCCTGATGTGTTGCCAACCAAATAGGTTGGTGTGCTATCACCTTTTATAGCAGAATTTCACTGCAGGTGTCTTACAAGACCTTCAGTGATGTAACATAGTGTTCTCAACGTTCCAAACATATATATCATTAGTGTGGAATTTCTGAAAATTGATCAGTAAAAACAAATAAATATTTCTGTTGGAAGGCAGATACTTAAAAACTTTGAACTAGCAATATAATAAAAAAGTCATATTATTAAGAATATTGCTATACCCTGTAATATTCAAAACTGTTACTTACAGTATGGTGTAGAACATACAGAAATTTTGTGGGCTTACACAGTTTTCAAGGCATATTGGTACAACTGGTGCATGCTTGTAACAGTATGTGTAGTGTTTGATTTCCCATTACTGTCTCTTTATAAATGTGAAATCTTTCCACTGTATGAATGTGTCATCCATTCCCGTTTTAGTGTACAATTTTCACGCTGTCTGCAGTTTTTCTGAATGAATGGTCATTTTCAAAAATATGTAGTGAGAATTTGGAGTTGTAATTGTTGTTCTTGGATGAAAGAAAATGTTCTTTAATCGCGATCACAAAGCAGGCGATATGTATGGTTGAAAATGTTAGTATATAACTGTGATTGATACACCTGTGGAGATTTTTGTATAAAAGATTAAATGTTAGAACGTAAAGCTGTGTCTGTGACAGGGATACGTGTGAGTTAGTGGAGTATAGCTGCGGGTTTCTAAATGGCTCTGGATGGATGTAAGTGGTCAGCTTAACTGCTTGACCACTTTACACCTCAGGTACTAACTAGGAGGCTGGGTGAGATACAGAGCTGATCAGAATGCTGTAGAGTGGAGAGAAGACTGGCCTGCCAGTCATCCATCTTGTAGGCTAGGCACTATACTGACAGAGCTATCCCACTTTGTTTTGCTACGTGTAATTCTCTTTTGTAGGCTGTAGTTTGGAGCCACAATTGTAAACATGAGTGATGTATTATTACACACCAAGACTCCTTACTTAGGCTTGAAAGTCTTGCTTACTGTGTGATAAGTGAAGAGCAGGATCAGAGAGGTGATGGTGTATCCAGTGTTATGAAGGTGAGGTTTTGATCATATAGTGCTTGCTTAGGGCGCTTATGTATCTCAGGGTGCAATAATTGATGGGTGTGATGCAGTGATGAATAGCAGGAGTATGCTAAGGACAGTCAGAGATAAACTGGCTCCAGTGCCATTTTGTCTACCACAGATATCACATGAAATCACCCAGAATTTAATGTGAATCTCTGCCATTAGTAGTGAGCATAAAACTGCTGGAAAGAAGACATGCACATCTTCCTTAACTTTCCCAGTTCGTCACTTGCATTTATACTTGCCATGAAGTTTCTGAAGAAACCAAAAAGTATGGTGTGTATTATGCATATAAGGAGACTATGACTAGATCAGGGCTATGAATAGGACTTCCACTCCCATCCTCATATTTCTTTATGTGTTGCTTGCCCATGTTGAGGGTTCTCTTGATTGCCTGTCACAAGCATTACCCACCGCATTTTTGCATGATGCTAAACACTGTCAAGTAATTAACATACTGATGTTGGGAACTGTAATATTATAATTTTCTTACCCACACTCCATAACCTCAAACTATAATAATACGACTGTGAAAAGTGGTTGGGTCACCATTGCCAGCTTTATGTGCCTTGGTATCACTGTGTAAGAGTAAAGGTTTAACACACTTACCTAGACTAGATGTTAGGATGACAGTGTTCCTACTGTATGCATTGTCCCCACACATCACTTCCTTTAAGGGTTTATAAAGACAATATTGGAAAATTTTAGTTATGACATCCTTTGACTTTTGTTGGAATTTTGTGATAGTAGTGCTTGTTATGTTAAATTATAGTTTAAACAGCAAGAATCTGGTGGTCTGTGGGTACAGTGTGGCACTGTTCTTTGAAAAAATATGTCTTAATGTCATTTTCAGCTGTATCCAGTGCATGTTTCATGCATAACTTTCCCTTTTCTCAAATGTGGCAGAAGGTAAATCTGTAAATGTGAAGAATACAGAGGTGCCATCTTTGTTTTCAATGAACCTTAAGTCTCCTTTGCCAGTTATTACATTATCAAAAGGAGTAGCAGAGTGTTCTGCAGAGGCTGGGATGTTAAAACAGAGAAGCATTAGCAGTGGAAACAGCAGTTTAGATTATGAAAACCTAAGAAAACATCATGAAGTGTTATTATTTGATTTTGAAACGCAGGCAGTTGGACGTAACGCATCATAATATCTGGAGCCGCAGCGTGGAGGTGACAGAGCAGATACTGCACCATGATGATGAGAATCAAGATAACTGCTCACAGCTGTCAGCACTAAATCTTGCCCACAACCAGTTCACCAGTATGCCAGTAGCATTGCCCTGTCTTGCTGTTAACCTCACCAGACTCAATCTCAGCTACAACAGGTGTGTCATACCTTGTCACTTTATTATGTACCACACACATGGCTGTCATGCAGTTGTCATCATTGGAGTTCAACAGCTGGTAAACTGGAACCAAGCCACTTTTATGTTCTTAGCTAGTAACAGAATATTATCTAACACTCACGCGTTGGACGGAGTTGCAAGAAACATACAGGCATAGACTAAAGTAGAGTAAAAGAATGTATGGGCTCTGTATTAATGAAATGTGAGGGTACTGGGTGTTCTTTACATATTGCAGTTTATTCAAATACTGCCACTTATGTGATTAATAAACTGTACTAATCAGACAAGAATTACTGTTCTGTTACAGCTTACGCAGTATGAGTCACATAACTTCATACCCAAGCTCGCTAAAGCAGCTAGATCTGTCACATAATCAGATTTGCTGCTGGCCAAGTTTACCTCAAGTTGAAGGCATTGACAACATGGAGCAGGCCTTGACAGCTTGTTATGCCTCTGCTGACTGTGGGAACAAGTCTAGTAGCAAACTGCCTATTTTGCCAGGTACTGGTGTCTGTGAGTGACAAGAGTTAATATAAACTGGATTGAACTGTAGGAAAAAACATGTATGTCTTATACTTTTGAAAGTGTGGTGTTGTTCACCATTTAATTTGCCATTTTCCTGCTTGTTATTTTAAGTTTATATCTTCAGCACTTTCTCAGGAGAATATAATTTTATCGAATAAATAATAGGATTATGGAAGATGAATAACATTGTATGTGTTTGTTAGAATTATTCATTCCACCTCTTTTAGGTCGCCGATCATTACGCAAAGCAATCCTGAACATGGTTTGTTCACATCGACGCCATCTTCGTCTGGACAATCTTCGAACTCTAGTCTTGGCTGACAATAACCTTGCACGTATTCAGTTGTCAACAGATGATGATGGAGCTAGTTCAGTCTCAGAGGAAGAGGACTGTGATTGGGTGAGTTAAATTCTGATATTTCATTTTTTTGTTCATGTCTGTACTGTGATGACTGAAATAACTCGTTCTGAAAGGTTAAATTAAATATTTCCTTTGGTATGTACATTTGATAAACACATGGCTAATTTGCACTAGAAAAATATTTCAGTGATGCCTGAATTAAGCTGATGTCATTCCTTCTTGCCTAGCCAGCCACCGGCTACCAGTGTGGTGGTTATTATTATTTCCAACAGATGATCATGATCAGTTGTCCGAATTTGAATTATGTATGGGTTTGGTTATTTTGAAGGTAGTGAATTTTTGTATGGACTGTCATTGTTCTGTAGACTGTGTTTTGATACTGTTTGTTTATTTGATGTATCTGCAGTCCAATGTATGTTGTATGTGCACTGGTTGATGATTTTGCAGGATGTGCTGTGTTGTATGTGCACTGGTTGATGATTTTGCAGGATGTGCTGAACTCTGTAGCAAGTCAAAACAAGAGTCGTCTCATGTTTCCTAACCTGAGCATGTTGGATATCAGCAACAACCAGCTACGAGAGATACCCCACAACATCCATGAGCTTACCAACCTTTCAGTTCTCAACATCAGTGGAAACTTAGGTGAATTACTGGTATAATTCATTTGTATCATTTTCTTTGCCTTTGGTAGATGAAAACACACTGATGGAAGATTGAAAGTGCATTCAGTCTTCACTCTACTGATATTAGGTTTTGACAACCAGTGTATTGGGCATTAGACAGCATTTGGGTTTTATTCTTCTTGACTGTTGAGCTGTAACAGTCTTGCAGTCATTAAATTTGCATCTGACAGGGTAACAAACAATGTTTGTCCTTACATGTCATCATTCATGATCATTTGTGTGTCTCATTTAATGCTTCGTAACGGTCCATATAAAAAAAATCATTGAATGGCCTGAGCAGTAGACAAGGGCTGTCTAGTAATTTTTTTAGGTTTTTTCGGGGCTGTAAATTATAATTCATCACCCAAGATGATACCCATAGTGATGGGTATCATGTTATTCAGTGGAAATCGTTATTTGCAGATGTCTGTGAGTTACCGCCCCAGATGGGACTGTTGTCTCGCCTGTGGAATCTGAATACAAGAGGCTGTAGTCTACAGGAGCCTCTAAAATCAATGATTGACTCGAAGAAGTACAAGACAATGGATGTGATTGGGTACTTAAAGTCTGTATTAGAAGATGCAAAACCATATGCACGCATGAAACTGATGATTGTTGGAGTGCAAGGAATCGGGAAGACCTCACTACTTGAACAGCTACGACAGGAGAGTTTTGGGTCCTACAAGAAGAAACCAGTGGAGGTGAGCAAGAATTGACTTTTTGCAACACCTGTTGTGGTTGAGTGTGGCAAAATGAAATGTCCCCTGTTGCACTTAACATACTGGAATGTTGTATAAGAAATGTTAGATAAAGTTGTGACTATCTGTGCCATGAAAACATATGGGGGAGTAGATGTTTAGTTCCACTCATTTTAACCTTGGTGTTAGGTGGAGTTGAGTAGTCAGCTTAATGCTTCAGCTTTTTTTTCTATACAGAAAGAACCTCCAGCATGCACTGAGTAAGAGGGTGGGTATTTCCCAGAAACTGTCTGGGTGTTGTGGAGAAGATAAAATCCTTGCCCCTGCCAAGAGTCAAACTATGTTTCCTTGGCTGCCCAGTCCATATCCTAATCAACATACTGACTATGCAATCCTGACTGCCTGTTGTACAAGAAAGGACACTGGAATATGTATGCACTGTGTCACTGTTACAGGGACTAATACTGTTCAGAGGAATAATGGATGTGTAGTGTGGTTGTATCTTAAAAAACCCTTAAATGTCGTACACTGTCAGGAAACATAAAAAATATTTAGGTACAACTTAAACTGTCCTTGAATTATTACAGCATTCTGGATAAGTTTCAGATATATGACTGGGAAAAATAATTCTATGTTATTCTGAACAAGTCCTTAAATAAAATCATATATAGTAGAGTGAATATTCTTTAGTGGAATCCTTTAAATTGAATTTTTTACCCCTTACAGAACCAGAAATTCAGTTATTTTTGCAGAAAAGTTGCAACACCATTTCTTTTCCATCTAGTGAACAGAAAATTGCCAAAATCTCTCTGGACTTGGTTCAGTCTAGGACAGAAACAGAAAATTGTAAGAGCATATCTGAGTCTGATATATGAGTGAAACAAGGTCAAAAAAAGCTGGTCCAAATCTTTGTTAAAAATTTCATTTTTTTTTTTTTGAGTTCAGACTTTATATTTCAATTTCATTTCCTCAGTTTTGAATCACCTTCTTGCAAGGTTTTGATCAGTTTAGGGCTGATACTGCCCCTCTGAGGCACTGTATTGCCACACACTGTGTGCCTACTGGCAGTGCATTTGGTGGATGGGCGAGGAGGGCATGCATGGTGCACATTAGATGCTGTTTCCAGTAGCTGGCATACCAAAGTGCATAGTAATTAGGCTTGGAGCATTAAATGTTTTGAGTGTGATCTAACAGCATTGGGCCAAGCGGATGGGCAATAAGAACATCAATGTGAAAACGGCTCGGGGAGCAAATATGTCTACTGTGGGAGTTGACATTGGAGATTGGGTGTTTGAGAAGAAGATACGTGGCCAGTCTTCATATGGGCAAGTTGTATTCAGGTATTGTATTACTTCCGTATCCATATTTTGCAGTTTTCTGTATTACTTCCGTATCCATATTTTGCAGTTTTCTGTGGTGTCTCTCTTTTAGATCTTCCAACCAATATTTTATACTCATTTCTTTGTTTACCTCATGTATGTACATGTCTCAAACAACCATGTAACTTGAAGAATAACAATTTTGCAGGTTCACATTTTGTAGTATTCCTGTTCTGAATGGCATCAAGTCTTTCTTAGGCTCACATCTATGTTCATCTCTCATGAAGTTTTAAGTGTTAGAAATCAAACATATAAAATTTTCAAGAGAACAAGCAGACCACAAAAAGCTGTTCCTAAAATAAATCAATTCGATGGACCGTGCGTCATCCACAGAAGAGTGTACAAGTGTATGGGTGATGTAGGTCTTCTGTAAGGAGTATTCTTACCAATGGAGCAGATATTAACTCTTTTAGAATTCATGAGTAATATGTAACCTTCATACTGTAAAATACAGTGGTTCTGTATTATTTTATACTTATAAATTGTTTGTGATTGTAATAAGGGTACATAGTAAACCTTTCAAGTGCTTGGCAATACCGTAACCACATGCTGTGATGGTAGTAAGAAGAAAGTAAAGTTAGGAATTTAATGTAATGAATTATTTTCCCATTTCTCCTCTGAAAACACAGGGATTATATAATGCAGCTGTTACCTGTTGTTCTATTTGAACATTAAACTTTCTTTCTTATTCTGAGGGAACAACATACATGTAGTAAAAAACGTTACTTAGCAACATTAGGATGATTAAATTGAGAAGAATGACATGTGCAGTATGCATTGAGAGGGTGAGAAATTAATACAGAATTGTAGTTTGAAAACCTGACACTAAGGAACCACTTGGGGGGAACCAGGCATAGATATGAAGGTAGTACGAAAATGGGCCTTAAAAAAATACAACGTAAGGTTTGGTGTGATATGAAGTGGGTTTAGAGAGAGTCCAATGGTGTACTCTTGTGTTTTATAAGAGGAGGGAGTGGGGAATTTCTTGACCTGCCAAGTTACTTTCAACATTTCAATGAAGACACTCTTTCATGTAATTAGTTTAAAAGAGATTTCTTCATGCAGTCACAAGCTATACTGTATGTAACCAGAACTCAGGATTTTTATCATTATACAGGTGTTACTATAATGATCGTGTATGGTGTACAGATATGAGTTCAGAATACTGTTAGGTAATGATTTCTGACAGAACTTGGGATTTTGGAGGTCAGCGAGAATATTACGCTACACATCAGTACTTCCTGTCAAAAAGAAGCCTTTATCTTGTTGTCTGGAGGATTCCTGATGGACAGCGGGGCATCAATGAAATTTTACAGTGGCTTGTCAATATTCAGGTAGGTATTCACATACAGGCTCATGCATGGGATTTTAGATTGACTTGTCACTATTCAGGTTGCTATTTACAAATGGGCTCTTGCATAAGATTTTAGATCTATTTTTGTGATACTTTGAGATTCATAGCTGTAGTATTTTATTTGCAGAAACTTTTGGGCTTTATGGAGCTATAAAACTGTTTTTGCCATTTGTATTAAATGTTTAAGAATTAGTTTTTGTTATAAAACTTTGCTGTACTGTTAGATAACACAGACAGTTACATAGTGTGCATAAATGTGAGACATCAGTTTCTTGTTTATCATGTGTTGTAAGGTTAAGTTGTAAGTCTGAGGATTGAGTTCCACCTGTATGTAATGTAAACTGTCACCATGTTGCCACCGTCAGTCCTTATCATTCGTACAGTCATGGGCTTTGAGAATCCTAGACTTCTGTGTGATTCCGTAATTTAGGTTGTATATTTAACTGTAATACTGTATACCACATATAGAATTGTATATTATATGTGCTTGCTGATTTATAACCATGTAGAAACATAATTTTTTATCTTGAATAATTTGACTTTCAGATGACCGTGCATCATAGTAAATTCTTATAATAAAAACAACTAGATGCACTAATTTCTCAAATTTATTTTTGGAATAAAACTCTACGTGTTTTGGACAGTTCCTCTGTCCATCATCAGGAGATTTTCACTGTACACACAGCAGTGGTATATGTCATACAGGTTTGCAGACAGCTTGCGAGCAGGATCAGGATGAAACTGTTCCGTCCTGATCCTGTTCACAAGCAGTCTGCAAACCTGTATGACATATACCATTGCTGTGTGTACAGTGAAAATCTTCTGATGATAGACAGGTGAAATGTCTGAAACATGTAGAGTTTTGTTCCAAAAATAAATTTGAGAAATTAGTGCATCTGGTTGGTTTTATTATAAGAATTTATCTTGAATACTAGGCATCTTGAGTAAGTCCTGAATTCAAAAGTATTCACTGTTAAATTGCAGCCGTTGTATATATAGAAATGAACACACTCTTGCAGGCTCGAGCTCCCAACTCTCCTGTTCTTATTGTGGGTACCCATTTTGATATGATGAGGGAGAATTACCCAGCCTCTACCTCAGAAGATCTTCAGCAAATAATCAGGGACAGGTTAGTTCTTGCATGCCATTGAATATGTTTAACTTCATAATTTCTGATTTTACAGAGGATATCTCGATGTGTTTATGAACTTAAATAAATCGTTATATTTCCATCAAACACAACCATATTTGAATAAAGGTTGACCAACTAGATGACACGAACAGAGCCCAGGCGATACAAACCCCTTGTTCCAAGCTGTCATAAACCCCTAAACCCTCACGGTCCACAATGAACAGGTCAGTAGTGGTTCAGCCTGCACTCAGATACCACATCACTAACAGACAATCCCGCTACATAACACCAGCACGCCTCAAGTCAGGTATGTACAGCTCATGCATATAATCATCAATACAGATGCATAAAACACCAAAACATACCACAAACAAAATGTTCAAGAACCACAGGACACCACACGCTTGCAGAAACGCACTCACACAGAGCCCCACACAACACATAATATAGGTATAGCACTTACCACTAGATAAATAAACTAACACACAAAACCTCTATCATTGCAGCCTACACAACACAACAAGTACTCGCTAGCTCCTGAAGATGGACGTATT
>Ga0123354_10011486_pt1 | contig 13691 bp, 6 predicted proteins | sample TergutLab28metaG_2_FD_97872 | JGI IMG/M metagenome (GOLD analysis project Ga0123354, IMG submission 97872) | Labiotermes labralis P4 segment gut microbial communities from Petit-Saut dam, French Guiana - Lab288 P4 | ecosystem: Host-associated > Arthropoda: Insects > Digestive system > Gut ... | reverse complement strand
CTCTGTTACTTGCTGTATGGTATTTTTACATAGGTCCCATTCTTCTTGTATTGTTTCCCCACCAGTACAGGGAGATTGTTTCAACCGCTCCTCTAGTCTCTTCGCATACGTGTTTGCCGTATTCTCATCTTGTAATGTGGATACACAGAATTTACTTATCCCCTCTACTCTTATCTTCTTTATGTTTGATATTCGGGCTTGCATTCTAGCTAACACTAGATAATGATCGGAGTCCACATTTCCTCCCCTGTATGATCTGACATCCAGCAGATCGGACATGTGCCTGGCATCTATGACCATGTGGTCAGTTTGGTTCTCAAATGATCTGTCTGGTGCTGTCCATGTAGGTTTATGTATATTCCTGTGTTGGAACATTGTGCTGCCTATCACCATATTATTTAGGGTTGCAAACTGTATTAAGCGGTATCCGTTATCATTTGTATTTTCATGTAGACTATGTGATCCTATTGTTGGGCGGTATATTTCTTCTTTCCCTACCTGTGCATTCATATCTCCTATGATAATTTTAGCATCGTAGAATGTGCTTTCATCATATGTTTTCTGTAGGAGGTCATAGAAGCTTTCCTTTTCCTCTTCAGTGGATACTTCCGTTGGTGCATTGACGTTTATAATTGTATAATTGAAGAATTTTCCTTTAATTCTCGGGGTACAAATTCTTGTGCTGATTGCCTTGAAGTCCATCACCAGATGTTTAAAGTTCTTCTTCACAACAAAACTAACCCCCAGCATATGTTGTTTCCTGTCACAACTGTAAAATATAGTGTGATCCTTTTTCTCTGGAGTTCCTTGACCAATCCAGCATATTTCCTGTATTGCTATAATTCCAGTCTTATATTTGTCAATTTGGTCAAGTAGAAGTCTAAAAGCTCCTGCCCAATATAAAGATAGGACATTCCAGGTCCCTAGATAAAATTCATTCCTTCTCCAATATTTTCTATTCTGTGTCCTGCCTAGTTGTCATCCTTCCATCAGTCCACTCTTCCCTCTAGTAGTTTTCGTAACAAGAAATTTTTTCCAAGGTCGGAGAGTCAGTCTGACGCTCAACCCCCCAACCTGGAGGACCAGGGTGCCTCTCTTAGTCTGACCCCTACCCTTCGACCTGTCCGCCAAGGGTGACCCTACCAGTAGCTACGCTACCGGCGGCATAGCTATCCGGGTCATTGGGGTACTCGAGCTCCCCTACCATGACAAGGTGGAGGCACCAACAGGGGAGGGTTAAACATCCAGAATATTCAATATTTTGAGATTATTTTATTCATTTTTTTTAATTGGTTGGGAGTTTTGTTAGAGAATTTTATGTTCTTAAGTTGCCAGAAGCAGAATTTGACGTGGAGTGGCATCTGTTATTCATACCAACCTACAGCAACTACATATAGAACCTGAACTTAGTGCAAGACGGTTAAAAACCCAACCCACATACGAAAAATTGTAGGGTATTTTTTAACATAAAGAAAGGTCAGGAAACACACCAAAATTCTCATATTTAGGGAGTAATTGAATGTATTCTTGAAGTTTAAGACAAACAACAATTAGAAGTAATGTAAAGGATTTTCTTGATGTCTTAGAATAAAGACAACCCATATCATGACATTTGATCACAAATCTCTTCCAGCAATGATTGCAGGAAAAGAACAGTTACTTTCATTTCATTCACAGAAAATAAAATAAGTACAGTTGTAACACTTGTGTTACATATATAAAGTAATCTAAATACCACAAATTCTCTGTGCCCTCACAACATACTGCACACCACAAGAATCCTGGTGTTCATAAATTGTCAGTAGGGCTCAGGCTTTCAAACGTAAGTCACATCAGATTGAATAATGCTTTCTTCTGTTTATCACAAGACTTTTTATCTTGCAATCTCTATATGTGTGTTGAGAAATCTTTAGATGGACCTCTAGAAGTGCAACACATGCCAGAATGAACACACTGAAGCAAAATAAACATTACTGGTTTACAACAGTTACAAAGCATCCAGACCAACTTAGGGGCCCACACAGCCTCTTATTCAATGGATACCTGGTTCTTTCCTGGGAGAATGTGGTTGAATCATGAAGCTGACCACTCATTTCCATACAATGCAGAGTTAATAATGTGTGTGGAACTGTACCTTTACTCCTGTATGTGCCTTCATGGTGTGGACAGCAAATGCTTTTACTACATTTAGTACCTCTGTCCCACATTTTGGGCATGCTGAAACTGAAATTTAAATGTGTGTCCATTGTTCAGGGCACACGGAAAAGAGTCAATATTTAAGTTTCAGTTTAGAAGGATTGAGTGTTCAGAGTGTTCAGTTTCCATGGAAATATCATAGTTTTAAATATATTACATTTGCGGTCTTGTTCCATTTATTGTACACATTGTATGTCCCCAATAGAGGAATGTTAAATGAAGATATTTCCATCTGATATATGTAAACTCAACAGCAAAATCCCTGAAGCACAAGTGAGTAAAAATAGCTGATCACATAAGGGTAAAATATCTCTAAATTCCTACTGTTAGCAGTATTATGACAGCAGTTGCACAAACTGTCTGAGGTGCAAGCATAGCCATTACAGTTTGTTTAATATTTCTAAAGTTTTGTATGAAGTGTTATATACCTTGGTTTAATGTTGCTTCTTATTATTATTATATTGTTTATAAACATAAAGGTTATGTGAAAAGACCAAATTAAAATATTTTGAGACACTGAAGCAGCATATTTATAACTTCAAAGTTATACGTAATGAAAAGTACATCATCAATAACAGTTTCAGAATGTGAGCAATACTTTCATGAAGTGTATAAACAAACCTTTGTAAACTTGGTTTCTGAACTGATATTTAAAACTAGTAAACAAGACCTGATTTCACATGCATTGGAAGATTGAGTAATGCCAGCTACCGGAGGCAAGCAGAGAAAGTGAGGAAAAATGGAAGCATGCCGAACAGTAGGCAGGTTCCAAGCAAGTTGGACCTACTCTGCACTGGAATATTCTTGAACATCCTATATGTCAAGCAACCTGCAATTATATTATCTCGCAAAAACCCCTTGTGCTCCATTTTGTTACACAAACTGTTCAGTGTTAGATTGAACGTTAAATTGCTGTCAGAAGTCAGTGTTACTGCCACCTCAAATTATAATCAGTTGTCTAGGGTTCACATTTTGTAATTTGTTACTTGATAATAAGTTTCCATTAAGTTATTCCGTTAAACAGCTGCTGCTTCATCATCAACAGGATACTTCTAAGTTGAACTGCTTTTCCATGAACCCTGTCCATTCCCTTTCTATCATGAGATTCATCGGAAAGTAGGCCCTAAAAACCAACTGTGTGGTGTAATTTTTGGGATTGAATGTATTTCTCTATAACAACAACAATACTTACCTTATGCTCAATGTTATCCCCTTCTGAATAGTCTCCTTGGAACTTTTCTCTTTAATACACCAAGCCTAGCAATTGTGCACTGTTCACAAAGCATTTATGGAATGCACTGTTTAGGACTTTGGCAAATGTGTCCCTTGAATTTGCTTAAATCATTATTATATTTAGTCTCCTTCCTTTTAACACCATCTTCAGTTTTAGGAAAAATGATTCGCTTGGTACTAAATCTGGTGAGTAGGTAGGGTGTGGACTGACTCTTTGTTTAGCTTTTACCCAGAAATGTATGCATTCAGCAGTCAGCTGCAAAAATTTGGTGGCAATCTAAGACATGTTAGATTATTATCCTTCAAAATGCTCTACCAAATGTAATTCTCAGCATATTAGCAACTTCACAGATAGTGCTCCTGTCTTTGAGAACAAATTCCTTCACTTGATCCATATCTTCATGTCATTTGCTTATCGATGGATGTCCCCTAGCATTCCGCATCTTCACTAGTCTTCACCCCACTTTTGGACTTGGAAAATCGCCCCAAAACTTTTGTTCTTCCTCTGTCTGTTGTTCAAATGCTACATTCAACATACTGAAAGTTCCTGTAACATTTTTTCCCCACTTAAAGCGGAATTTTATACACATTCTGCTCATTCAAGCCTGCATTTTTCTATTTGTGCCAAAATTACAAATGGATCAACTCAAACAACTTAACAAGACATTACTCAGCAATCACATGTGCTGCAGCCTAATTCGAAACAGGAAATGACTCAGCAGACTGTATTCACTGAGCTTTAGAAATTTGTGCTAGCAGCAGTAATGTCATTTTGCTGTCAGGTCGGAAACTATTTGATCACACCACATAAATGCTTGTTGTTATAATTTATGATAGATAAATAATGTGAGAGAAGTAATGAAATAGAATTACTATCCAACAATACAGGAAGTGAATTAAACACATTGATTACAATTGTGCTGTAAATTTGTATTAACATTTCTGTACATCTACAAAAAATGAGAAGCAGGTTTTTCATTTGTAAAGTTACATGACAAGTCATGCCAAGGTATATTAAAGTTACTCTGATTATATGCAAAACCTTACAAAATTATAGTGCAAATTTTTTTTAGGAAAATATCATGCAGAATGTAGCCACATTACATTCTCAGGGAGTATTGTGTTCAGTGACATGGGTAATAAATGATATTTTTCTCCAGAACAAGGTATTATAGCCAGAAGGTACCATCTGTATAACAATGCAGATATTCATGCTAATTATCATACGTATTGACCTATTTTCTGTCACAGTTCAAGCATATGCAAATGAGCAGCAGAGAAATGTATGTAGCTGTATTCAGTAGGAAAGTCATTCAAATCTTGGCTGAGGTAATGGCAATTTTGTTGAGTATTTTAATTGTTTTCCTGCCTTCTGCCTCGTGGCTCTCAGTGTATTACTATGAACCCATTCAAATTCAGGAGATTGCCAAGTTTTTATATGTAACCTTAAAGGATTAAAAACTTCGTAATAAAAATCTAATTCTTTGATGCTGCATTTCATAAGCATGTGAAATGAAAGGCACTTCTTTGTCACTGAAATCATACATATATAATTTATTAAATTTCTTGTATTAATTTTTATGACATCTGTGAACATATTTTGGTTAACTTACTTTTTTCAAATGAAGCACTGTTAATGGCATCAGTATGAATTTGTTATTCAGAGAATAAAGACAGTGATAGGATAGTCCACAGAACCTTTTCTGAATTGTGTCAGAGTGATACACATCTCTGTCACAACTGTTATTGATGCTTTGAGACAGAAGATTGTCACATTTGAATTTACTCAGTTGTACGTACACCTTAATACCAGTCAGAAACATGCATAGTAATCATTGCAGACTATAAACATGGAGACATATTGCTGTGATTCTTTGAGTTAGTAAGGTGTTGGAAGCATGCAGACCTTTTATAGACTTCAGAACATTCTGTACAATAAAACCGACAAATGCACTAATATTCAAATTATTATTTATTGTATTTGTACACACAGTCTATGAGAACTCCAACATGTGTCAATCTACCTTGATCATCTTCAGGTAGTTACTTAACATTAGTAAAGTATATATAAAGACATGGATGGATTAATAAATACATTAAAATTGGTGCATAAAATGTTGCTAGATATTATACAAAGGTAGATCAAATATAAACCGACCTCTGTCAGTTGCAACCAGCGAATAAGCACGATTGGGTAATGACCTTGTGCAGCGGTGTGGTGGTGAGTGGGGACCCTCCTCACCTCGCCGTCAGACTCTCCCTTCTCCTCAGTTAGTTGAATTCAAGATGAGCGAGAGAGAGGTGCCAATTGCTATTGCGCAATGTGTTGTAATAAAGTTCCTAACCAACGAAAATGTTGGGCCCAATGAAATTTGACGTAGATTATGCACACAATACAGGGAATCAACACTATCGAAGACGCAAGTGAAATTCTGGCATAAAGAGTTTCATAGAGGAAGAGATGCCGTGCAAAACACAAGACATCAGTGACGCCCAAGGACAAGCATCACCCCAGAGAATATCGCAGCGGTTCGTGACCTTATTGAAGGCAATCGTCGGCTTACTGTGGTTAAAATTTGTCAGGAGCTTGGTACGCATATCAGCTATGGGAGAGTGCAGTCCGTCATCAAAAACGAGCTGCTGTTTCAAAAAATTTTGGCCCGATGGGTACCCACGACAATGCCAGACCCCATTCCGCAACCCTAACCCAAGAAAAAATTGGCTCAGATATACTGGACTGCCCTAGAACACCAGCCGTACAGCCTGGACCTCTCCCCTTGCGACTACCACATGTTTGGACCCCTTAAGGAGGCGCTAGGGTGGCAGCGTTTTGGCGATGATGAGCAGGTCGGGAATTTCGTGCGCAAGTGGCTACAGACCCGTCCTTCATTCTACGATGCAGGAATAAAAAAACTCCCAATCCGCTGGCAAAAATGCATAGAGAAAAGTGGAAACTATGTAGAAGAGTGAGAATTTTTTTATTTTGTAAAATTATGTTTCAATAAAAAATTGAAAGCTGAGGTCACTTTATATTTGATTTACCCTCATAGAATTCGTTATAGCAGTGCAGAACTTGTTTATGAGATGTAGAGATTATAGTAGTATATACTTTCACAATGGTTCATATCAGAAGGATGTCAAGTTTCATGTCTTGGTAGCCAAAACATTAACTTGACATCCTCCTGATTCATTTATCTGCCATGATGTTATGGATGGAGGCCGTAAACACTTCCTCCTTGCTGCTGTCCAGTTCACAATAGGCAGCTGTCCCATCTCATCTCATCTAATGATAGTAATAACTGTGGTGCTTAACCGCAGTATTAAATAACCCACATCACCCTGAATGGTATTAAGTATTGAGGACCAAGAACCAGTGTTGCATGAGAGAATTCTAGCTTCTTTAGCCCTTGTTTTCAGTATGACATCCCACATTGTTTGGTATATTACGGTTATTCTACTATAGAAATAAATTTTCTCTCATCATTAACACAACAGTATTACTGCCAATCACACTAACATTGGCTTACGAAATGATACACACTTCAATATAAAAACAAGTTGTATACATATAGTTATCATAGTGTAAGAGGGAATGTGATCTAATTTCCTGAGGTTACACATGCATTTATAAATATATATATTAAAACTTTAATACCTGTAGATGTTTCTTACATATCATTGCCTGGAAGGTGGCCAACATAGAGGGCTGCAACATGTCTTTATCAACTGTGTAGTATATATAATAATAAATATGTTTTAATGTTGATATGAAATTTATTTCTGTAGAATTACAGTGGAATTCTGACCCTTCCAGCACATGTGCCAGGCCATGCAGGTGGAGGGTGGGAGCCTGATGATGATATACAGCAGGAGCAAATACCAGAGTTACAGAAATCTTCACCTGCCAACAGTGGAAGCATCATATCAGTGGATTCACTTGAAAAGTAAGCTCTTGTTCCTAAACATGCATGGAGTGAGACTGAATACATATCATGAATATTTGGCCGTTTAAGGATACTGTGTCTAACACTTTTAGTAGCTGCTTTTGTGTATAATTTTGGAACTACACTTCATCCCTGATATAGTGTCACCATTTATTCAGCATACTTTGTGGATGTGTAGTGAATGTGCTGGTAAATTGCAGTACTGGAACTTTGTTTAAAATCATTAAAGGTACTTAGTGTAATACCAAGATGTTAAATACAAAATATGAACATACTAGAAGAACGTCTAGTGTACAGAGTTAGGATGATGAAGGACTGTACCTTTTTATGTTATGTTCATCTGACACCTTGGTACACAGTTTGTAAATTATGGGCCAGGATAGAAATTAAGGCTGTGGTGGAGCAATATTTATCTGCAGATTGTTACACGTTGTGTTAGACTGAATAAGTGCATTTGTTTCATAATAAACACAACATGATGGCTTCCATAAGGATTACCTGTTATCATTTTTTACTTCAGCACTTGCTCAATTCTTCCGCTTATTCTCTTCACTGAGTGTATAACCAATTCATCCACTGAAGGGTCTGTTCCATAATATGGAAAAATGGTTCACTTTGTTCTACAGAAAAGCTACAGAAAGTTGGTACATATAAGCACCGACCTCTCTGTTAATAATGCCCTTTCCTCCAATGATTGATTGATTCATTGATTTGCATTTGGCTTTGGGGCCTCTCAGCCCTCATGCACCTAGGCCTTGATTTAACGGGCCCTTTGTGCCCCATATCGAAACATGGGAGCCCTCTAACCTTACTAAGTTCCAGATGGCCCCCAAGCCTAAACTCTTAATATCCTCTGGCTCCAAGAAAAAGGAGCCCAAAAACTAATTTACTCTCAGACTCTCCTCTGAGTCCAAAAAGAGGGAACCCAGGTATAAATGTCTAAGTCACTATTTACAGTTGCCTTCTACTGGAGTTCCACCTAACTAGAGCCCTCCATAGAATGAATCCTTACTGGAGTCCCCTATTGCGGATCTCTCCTTAGACTCTAATTTACTCTCGGAGGGGATAAATATATAGTCCACCAAGCAGAGCCCCTATACTTGGCAAGGCTAAATACAACTGGGAGGTCGCCTGTTATCCCAGAGGGTACCGTTAAAGACAGACTCACCCACTGCCATTCATCCCTTAGGCATGGCACTCACACCATAGGATTGGGGATTGTTTTTCAAGGTTTACCCCTTTAGATCTGTTGTGTTCTGCGCAACAGGGTCACCACTCATAGGTTGGGGCTCTTCACCACGCACAGATGGTCTTGGGTGGAGAGAGACTATAATCCATATCTACCGCCCCTGGAGAATAGCTAGAGCCGTACTCAGGCCACCAATGTCCCCTCTTGGTAACACAGTAACCTTGGTACAGCCTGGCCAACTCCCCATGACCCCACCCTTTCCTCCATACTTGGTATAATAAAGACTTAAGACAATCAAGGACTGTACTGTTAATGTTACATTTGACTGACAACTCAGAATACAGTGATAATGGAATTCTCCAGACTGTCATGTAAACAGTCCAGGGCTGGTTGCTTGAAACTTCTAGGGCAGAGAAAACAGAACAAAGGGGCAAAAGGAAACTGCGGTGATAGGCCAATGCCTGTTTGAACATAAAGCAAGTCAAATAACTCCAGTTCCAAATATGTAGGGAACTAGAAAAGTTGAAAAGAGATTGCTGTAGTGTGTAGTTGATAAATGTATTTGCACAGCTTGTAGCCTATTTGCTGAACCATGCTATCTCACCAGGCGAAAATTCCAACCCACACAATCCATATTCCTTACATGCCTTCCCACATGGCAGTATAGCACACATTATTTCATGCTTATAGGCACATTGCTTTTGTATCACCAAAGAGTTTGGTGGATGGCAGCTAGCAGGGCTGATGCCATATTAAGGATTCCCAATGTTAAAATAATAGGGAATTTCTGTTCACAGACTTCTGTGGGTGTTAAGTGTGGGTTGCACTCCATCAGGGATTGAGTGTACATGCATTGCTGTTGGTGTTCATTTCAGAGTTTTAAGTTAGAGTCTTTTCATATTAACCTGTGACTTCCATCAGAAAGCAAAAATGCTAAATTTTAAGTATCTGGTTGAATTATGTTACATGTATAATCGGACTTTTTAAGGACAGTTATGTATCTTAGTCCAACAGAATATTTGTTTGTAAAACTGCATTTGTTACCATTTAAATGCATGTAATTATTTTTGATACACTGACATACAAAGAAAACTTTTAGCAGTAATCACATGATTTGTGTTCAATGCATGCAGCTAGAAATGATGACCTGTGTATGATCCAGTATTGTCACTGTTCTTAAGCAGTAAACAGAGGTTAGTGTGAGTAAGTTTAATGGAATATAACAACATTACATTACTGTTACCATTAAGTGGGTTACCTGTTCGTATCACTTTACAGGATAGAATGTACACCTGGGAAGGAAATCGTGAATGAATTCTGCATTGTGCAAGAATGGCCAGTTCCCCTGTCTCAACTGAATAATGCATGTAAAAAGTGAGTATTTTTATACATTTCATAAGATATGTTTTACCAAAAGCAACATTGGCACTCTCCTATTCCCCCAGCTGCAAGTTCTGCTGATATATAAAATGATCATGATACGAACATACTGAGCAGCAGAAATATTGACCTGGACCACCACAGATGTTAGTAGACTAACATTTCTGGAGATTAGACTTGACAAGAAGCACACAGGAAATACCAAAGACAATAGCCAAAGAAATGAACAGTTAGAATTTTGAGATAAGGACATTCTACTATGAATGAATAAATAACCTTATAAGACAGCATGGACATGCATTAAGATTGAAGGAAGGGAGGACCTCAAAGAAGGTTCTGAACATGAAAAAATAAAAGAAAAATTCCCAAAAGGAAGATTTAAATTGGGATGGGAACAGGTTACAAAAATGTCACACAAAGGGAAGGAAGAACATGGGAACGAACAGAGGAGCAGCAGCTGTGGGAGGACCAAGATAGAGCGAGATTTTGTTGTGAGTTGACATGCCTCATTTAAGGTAGAAACATCAAAGGATGATGACTACAACTACAGAGAGATTCATTTGATAGTCCCGAGGCCAAGAAAATGTGACAGCTTGTGACTAGCAGACTAGCCAGCAGCTACACTACTTTATCAGTACTGGAACATGAGATGGATGCTGGACAGTCGTGTATTACTAGTAACAGAGAGCAGGTCATTTGTGTGCATGAGAAATGTTTTCTGGTGAACATTGTTCATTTGCAGCTGGAATAAGTAGTCTGAACCTCTATGCAGTTCATGTAGTTTCTGTACATGACCTTACAGTCAGTCTGGTGTGCAGTGAGTGCACAAAAAATTACAGGGGCTTTGTCATATGACGACACAGTATTGTGTAGCCATTGCATTTAATCCTAGTGCCATTCTTCAGGCAATTATCAGAAGATGATATATGGTACTTCATGCAGGACAATGCTATGTCCTACCTCAAAATTTGTCAGTGTCTGACCTAGGAGTGGTGATAGACAATTTGCAGACTCTGACTTCTAGATCCCCACATTTTAATCAACATGATCATTATTTTGGGAGACATTGGTAGATAGGATTTGTATGAACAGCCCACATTATTTGCAAGAAGTGAAAGGCAATATTCAAAGAGAAGTTGCTATTATTTCAAGGTAAGTATACCATTATGTGTCACAAAAATATTTCAGAATGTGCATTCCCTGCTTAAAAGGTGAGGTCAGCACTTTGAGATTGCTATGAAATAGTGTAAGATGAATTGCAGGGAAAATAATGGACTCTAAATTCCTAGTGAATGAAGGCTTTCTGTGTTATAGTATGTCTGACAGCTGCTATGCTCAGGTACATAATGAAAGTTATTGCCATTGTAAGACAGTGGAATAGTACGTGAAGATTGCTCTTTTCTGAGATGTGACAGTGCTTTGTCCAGAAGAAGTCTCAGAAGATTTACAGAAAACTGTTGCCCCCAGTACTGGGGAAGATGATGGAGGCAGCAGATTCATCTAGAACATAAGTTCATCAGTACACCGGAGTGTATCACAGCACATCCAGAAAAGAGCAGTCATCATAATCATTGCCATGGGAACCCCAAATCTGATTTGAGCTATACATATGGATATAAACCTAAATGTTTTAGTCATATGATCTACACATGCAAGCTTGCAATTTTTTCCAGGCAGTACACCGACACAAGACCAGTTTATTGTCAGTCCTCATTATATGGATAAGAATTTGCATGCTTTCATTTACAGTACCTTTCCTGAACATGATTACCATACTTATGTGAATATAAAATGAAAATTTTTTCCCAATTCTTCACCTTAAAAATGTAGGGGTTGCCTGATAACTGCAAATTTAAAACCCATTCTGTGAATAGGTCAAATGTTTTAGTGTGTGTCACTGCTAAGTGAAATGACACAGCTACTCAGTAATTATTAAGCATTACTGTAAACTTCTGATTTCATTATTGATATTGACAGGCCAACAGCTCATTTTGAGCCACATTACGAGGGTGAGATGTTACAAATTAAAGTGCTGTGTAAAAGTCATGGGTGAATATGTTAATAGGAAAGGTGCAACCAAGCTCAGTGAGTTGCACTCACAATGTTAATTTTAAGGTAGTGGTGATTAAACATGCCAAAGAAACTAACAGGTGCATTGTGGTGCTTTTAACATAATAGAATGTACAGTGTACTTGAGGAAAAAGATCTGTAATGGAATGAAGCAAATTGAAACCAGAAATCATTGTGTGTGTGCACACAGTGGAATTCCAGTGCCACTGATGATTAAGTTCTGTAGTTGGTGCTAGAAGAATGTAAACATAGCCTTTCCATTACAAGAGAAACAATAAAAATGAATGTTTTAGAAGATTCCACAGCAAGATTTCGGAAACACTAATAGTTCGGCAGTGAGATTTATGCATCATGAAGTCTTAACTGGTGAATTCCATTAGTACAAATGTTTCCACATACTACCTTGAGAAATTAATAGCATATGAGTGTCATATTATCAGTCTGTGCCAAAATATAATTACTTTTTAAGACAAATGGATATTGTAGATGAAACCCAATTCTCTTTTTCTATGCTGACTAATACTGCAATTCACACAAAATGATCAACATTAGTACTTGTCAAAACAACAGAGTATGAAAAACAGAATGACTGTGATGCTTTCAGTCTTGGATAACGTTATGAAACTAACACCATTTCTTATAATGAAGAGAGAATATTCGGGGGGCCTTCCCAGAGGAATTTGATTTAAATCAAGTAAGAAAGGATGGATGACAGAGGAACACTAGGTCAAATGACCGAGAAATGTTGGGGACAGAAGAACAGTTGCTTTTCTACAGAATAAAGGAATGTTGATTTTATTTAGATTCATTGAAGGGTCATTTAACAGAAAAAGTTAATTTCAAAATAGAGAAAGTAAAGACTCTAACTTCTAATCTGAACATTTGAACACAGATCTAGTGATCATACAACATTCTTGATGTGGCAGTTAACAAACCATTCAAAGACTGACTGCATCACCTGTATGGGCAATGGCTGCTATCTGGAACTGCCCAATAACATCAGCAGACACATGAGAAGATATCTGAAATACAGGTTTGACAGTGAACTAAGAATGTTTGGAATGACATTTCAGTAGAATTCCGTCATTAGGAGGTACAAAAGTGAGGTGTGTCAAGTGATATAACTGCAACAGAATGTGATGATTTTTGGGCTCATCTAATATTCAGATAAATGCAACATGTGAAATGTCATATGGTCATAGCAAGGTGTTCAGTGCAGTATCTGTGTTTCATATTTTTAATGAAATCTGAAACCCTGTCAAGGCCCACCCAGTGTCATATCCACTCCTTAACAAGGCATCTGTAACATGCCTTGCTTGTTATTCCAATTGTATAGGAAACTAAAGATTTAGACAAGGTGTAGATGTTAAAAGAGTTGTTTTTTTCTTCAGCTGTGCAACTCTAAACTGTGGTGATGTTCTACAAGCCATTGGTGATGTACTGCTCCAGCCTCCTGACAGAGTCTCCAACACATCTCTGATACGAGCACTGTTAATGTTAGAATGGTTTTTAAGAACTGACCTTTTTACCCCGGCTGCCTTTTCACATATTATATCAATGCCACTGAATTGTGTGTTAAAATCAGAATCCCATGGTCCAGAGGTAAAGGTGAAGGCTCAGAAAATAAGATTAATCTTAAACAAACTGCAGCCAAGACACTGTTGACATTGAAGTATGAT